>CEOQ01280364.1_pt1 | contig 50650 bp, 54 predicted proteins | sample 361351 | NCBI WGS metagenome assembly CEOQ01 (sample SAMEA2619907, study PRJEB7988) | marine metagenome | biome: marine biome (ENVO:00000447); feature: deep chlorophyll maximum layer (ENVO:xxxxxxxx); material: "saline water (ENVO:00002010), including plankton (ENVO:xxxxxxxx)" | depth 60 m | reverse complement strand
TTTGTTAGGACAAAAAATAATTTGCTTATTCAATTGTTAAAGTACTAAGCCGGACAAAACTTCCCGGACTCCCCATTGTGAAGTCCGGGAAACATATGATTTCGCACACATTCGTTTGTTCGACCGTTAGGCAGAATATTATATGAGAGGGTTTACTAACCGTCAAGATGTCTTTAAAGATAAATTTTATGACGTCCAAAACCTAATTATTTGTATTTGAAACACCTCACTTTCCTATGAAATTGGGTGCCCTTTTATCTATAAAAGCCTGTACAGATTCTTTATGGTCTTGTGTGGTTCTCATGTGTTCTTGAGCAACATGAGCCAATTCCATACTTTCTCCCAAGTCCATATTCATGCTTTTATGCACTAAGTATTTAATCATTGCATGTGACTGAGTAGGACCAGATGCCAATTTAGTAGCCAATCCCATCGCTGCATCCAGAAGTTCATCATCTTCCACAACCTGACTCACCAATCCCATCCTGTAAGCTTCTTCTCCGCTCACCCGATCACCAGTGTATTGCAGCATTAATGTATTGGATAAACCAATCAATCGAGGCAATTGCCAACAACTACCATCAGCTGGGATCAATCCTCTTAGCACAAATGCTTCAGAAAATTGTGCTTTCTTTGCTGCGATCCTTATATCACATCCTAGTGACAACCCCATTCCAACACCCATAGCATGCCCATTCACAGCCGCTATAGACGGCTTCTGTAATTCATGTAATCGCAAAACCACTTTGGGAGCAGCATATGGTGACCGTAATTCTCTTTTCGCGAGTACTTTCTCCATTTTGCCCCATGGTAAGTCCTCTTGTTCTCCTTCTTCCGCTTCTTTTTGTTCTCTATCCTCAATTCTTTGTCTAAAACCTTTCACATTAGCCCCCGAACAAAAAGATGGATCTGTCCCCGTGAGCAGTAATACTCTACATTCATTATCCCGCTCAAATTCATCCAAAGTATCAATTATTTCTTTGGCCATTTCTGGACCTAGCGCATTCCTCGTTGCTGGGTCATGCATCGTGATTTTCAATACTCCATCGATCAATTCAGTCTTAATAAATTCATTAGCCATAATTTACTCCTACAAACCAGATTGGTATTCCAAATGTTTTCGTTAACAACTATAATCGTTACAGTCAGACCAGTAAACCTTGATATACGATAAACTTGTTACACCATAATATAAAGGAGTACATGCTATGAATGAAGGAACGATTATTAATATCCACATCGCTGAGATCAAAGGAGAAGATTCGGTCCCTGTACAATCTGCTTCAGCTATAACCGGAGAAGGATTAGAGAATGACAGAAGCCGTAATCCAGCCAACCTTCGCCAAGTTTTGGTTATGGACAAAGAAACGCTCGATGAATTCAATTTGACCCCGGGTCAAATCAAGGAAAATATTACAACCACTGGATTGGATCTCTCACAGGTTAAACCTGGAGATGTATTTTTCTTGGGTAATGAGGTAACTTTAGAAGCGACAGGATTATGTGACCCTTGCCACAAGATGGACGCGATTGAGGATGGACTACAAGAAGCCCTAGATGGTAAGAGAGGAATTTTATCCATAGTATTAAACGGCGGAACATTCAATGTCGGTGACTCTATAAGGGTAGAACCATAATCAGCGAGTAAAATGCTATCACGCAACCCAATCATTACTATTCCTATCTTCCCGTTGAATTTGGTGTTGTTTCCAAATTCTGATCTACCCCTTCATATATTTGAAGACCGCTATAAACAAATGGTGCACTTCTGTGTACAAAACAAACAACCCGTAGGGATAGCGCTATTAAAAGAAGGCAAAGAAGTAGGAGAATATGCAACTCCATATAATGTGGGAACATTAGGATATATTACGAGTACTAATCAAAACCCTGACGGTACTATTGAAATCGTCGTCACAGGAAAATCGAAGTTCAGAATCTCTGAGCTCTTATATGACAAACCCTACCTCAGCGCAACAGTAGAAACGATTGAACCTTCATTCGACAACTTAGACCGGTCTGCGCTAGAACCTGTTAAAACTTCAATTCAACTTCTTAATAAACTGATCGACCAATCATATGGAGGTTGGGCTAGGTCTTATTTTGTTGAAAACGATCCACAATCATTGATATACCAAGGAATCGACTTAGTTTTGCAGAATCTATCTGTTCCCAACACAGTGAAACAAAATTTACTCGAAGGTGAGACTTTCGAGCGACAATCTAAACTTTTACTTACAATAATCGACGAATCAGTAAAGTTATTCCAAGCTGAAGCAGATAAGAACCAACCTTATTCGGGATTCAGCAAAAATTAACTATAGAGCCTGAGTACTGAATCTCCAGGAATTAAGCCCGATACTAGTTCTGGATGTATTATCTCCAATAATATTTCCAATCCATTCACCAGTCGAGGGCCTGATCGACTTGTGTAGCTACCCGCATCAATCACGTATACTTCTTGATTCTGGACAGCTTTAAGTCCATCCCAACCTTCCCGTTGGCGTAAACTATCTATATCCTTCAATGCTCTCGTGACCCCAAACCCACATGGCATAAGAATTATTTTGTCTGGATTCGATTCAATTACTTTTTCCCATTCTACGACAAATGATCCGGTCGTCTTGTCACCAAATAAATCTATCCCTCCAGCGATTTCAACCATTTCAGGAATCCAATGACCTGCGCACATCACAGGGTCCACCCATTCTATACAAAACACGCTAGGCTTGGACATTGCAACAGAAGATATATTCTTTACATGATTGATACGATGTTCCATCTCTTCAATGACCGACTTCGCTTTAGATTGAGTACCCGTAATCTCTCCAATTCGATCGATATCATCCAAAACATCATTCAGCAATTGGGGATCTAATGACACAATTGTTGGAGTTTGTTCTAACTCTTCGCAAGCCTCAGCAACCTGCTGAGAAGATATTGCTCATACCTCACAAACTTGCTGAGTGAATATCACTTCTGGTTGCGCTGTTGCCAGAACGCTTTCATCGATCTGGTAAATCCCTAGTCCTTGTTTTAATCGTTCGGAAATTACCGCGTTTATCTCTTCACTAGTTGGGTCATCAAATTCGTCGAAAACGCTTTTAACAACATTGGGTTTCTTTAAAGCTTCCTGTGGATAATCGCATTCATGAGTGACACCCAGTAGGTTCTCTTGTTGTTCTAAAAGATAAATAATCTCCGTAGCACTTGGAATAAATGAACACAACCGCATACTAATCAGCTGCTGCAGCCAATTGGTGTCTCGCTTCATCTACGCCATCTAAAAATGCCCACATAGCATCAAGAGCTTGATTTACACTGATCAACACACTCTCTGCATCTGCTTCTTGCAAGGTGGCCTGTATAGATTCTGCCTCTGCTTCGTGATGAGCTATTTTTTCGGTACTATGAACTTTGAAAAATGTTAAAGCATCTTCTGGCAAATCAAAGAATTTCCTTAATCCAACGATTTTTTCCGTTGCGACTCTAGGGACTTGGTATTCCCATGCATACATAATAGACATACCATGCTGATAACTCTGTTGTTCACAAATATCCGTATATGTATCAACAAGATACTGCGTAGTAGGCAATAATTCAGCTTGCTTGACTTCTTCTTTGTTCAATCCAAGACCTTCGCAAAATTGCAACCACTGAGAAGCATGATTGTCTTCCCCAAATTCTTCGTCCCATAGGTTAACTAAAATAGTCTGCCTGACAGACGGTTCATCACATTTAGCATGAATTGTGCTTAAACGTTGGGGGAAAGCTGACTCAAAAAAGTAATATTGCTCTGCATAAAGCTTAAGGTCTTCTTGATTTAACTCACCTTTCTGCCATGCTTGGTAGAAGGGATGTTTCAAGATGGATTTCGCATCTATTGCTGTTTGTAAAGTGTTAATTATTTCATTCATTGTAAATTCCTTTCAAATCATTTTTTTTTGTAACTCGTTTCTACACAAATTCAAGCTTCACTCTGTCTCAAGAAATTATATACATAATCCGCATCTCTTACTAGGCTTAGCCATCAGAAACAACCAATACTTTTCTTAATAATAAGTATTGTTTGACCGAATAATCCCTAATATATAAAATAGGGATTAGGTCAAACAAACATGAATTCAAATAACAACATATCAGGTTTCACGTTAGCCGCTGGCATATTAGGGTTAATCGCAGGATTAGTTATAGCAGCCTTGATATCTATTCCCATTTCCAATCTCCCAGGTTGGTTAGGAGGTACATTACCTTTTATAATCTACGGAGCATTAGGATTGATAGGATTATTACTGGGTATTAGCAAAGGAAAAAATATACGTACCTTCATGCAATCCAGTCTCAATCCAAACCAAGCGTCTGGGAGAGGAAACTTTAGTTCTTCAGTTCTAGTGGACACCAGTGCCATCATAGATGGCCGAATATCTGACATCGTTGCGACAGGATTTATAGATCGAGAATTGCTAATACCTAGATTTGTTCTGGACGAGTTAAGACATATTTCTGATTCCCCTGATGCCATACGACGCAATAAAGGGAGAAGAGGCCTAGATGTATTATCTGACTTACAAAATAGTAACAAAATCAGAATGCAAATCTTAGACGTAGGCGTCAATTATACGAATGAAGTCGACGCAGAGTTAATACAATTAGCTAAAAACATGAATGCCTGCATATTTACAACAGATTACAATCTAAACAGAGTTGCCGAATTACAAGGCATAGCAGTTCTGAATGTAAACGAATTAGCAAACGCTGTTAAATCAATTGTCATCCCTGGAGAAGAAATAAATGTTAACATCGTCCAAGAAGGCAAAGAAATTGGGCAAGGTGTAGCTTATCTTGATGACGGTACAATGGTCGTAGTTGAAGGCGGGCGCAGATTCATAAACTCTAGTCATGATGTGACGGTAACTCGTGTTCTTCAAACTGCTGCTGGCCGGATTATTTTCGCTCAAACCCGAAGTGCTTAAATGCCCAACCAACAACCTGTTTTAGGTGTGATTGTCGTAGCTGCAGGAGCAAGCACCAGGATGGGAATCGACAAAATCTTCACAAAAATAGCAGGTTATCCGGTGATCTACCACACTCTTCAATGTTTTCAGACCCATCCCTTAGTAAAACATATTTGCGTAGTAGTAGAGTCCAGTAAAATCCCTATAATGGAGCAAATTGTTGCAGAAAATAACTTTTCTAAAGTAGAGCACATTTGTGCAGGCGGAAATACTCGGCAAGAATCGGTACAATCCGGATTGAAGGAATTATCTCCAACCCAATTCGTGGGCATACACGATGGAGCGAGACCTTGTATTAATCATGAAACCATTACAAATTGCATAACCCAAGCTCAAATTCATGGTAACGCCATCACTGCTATTCCAGTAACCGATACTATAAAAAAAATAGACAACACCAATCAGATCATGCACACCATAGATAGGTCACAGTTATGGCAAGCTCAAACTCCTCAAATATTTACCTTGGAAACACTTCAACAATCGTATGATGTTGTTTCCAAGGAATTCACTGATGATTCCTCCTTACTCGAATCACTAAATATTAAAATCCATGTATCAATGGGGGACCCAACCAATATTAAAATAACGACACCCGTAGACCTCATAATGGCTGAACAGATTATTAAACAATCAGAACAGGTATAACGTGTTTGAATACAAAACTGGTTTAGGTATCGATGTACATCAATTACAACCCCAATTCCCCCTAGTGCTGGGAGGGATAACTATCGACTTTGATTTCGGTTTAGCGGGTCATAGTGACGGGGATGTTTTGGTACATGCCATAATAGATGGAATTTTGGGAGCTATGACATTCGGAGACATAGGGAGCATGTTCCCTTCAGAAGATACCTCACTCAAAGGTATCCGAAGCATGGAAATGCTGAAACAAGTTGAAAAGGCCAGACAAACGACAAACTGGCAGGTAACTCATGTCGATGCTACAATAATCGCTCAAAAGCCAAGATTGTCTGATTACATAATAGATATGAAGCGAAGCATCGATTCCATATTAAATATCGGTATAGACTCAATCAACTTAAAAGCAACCACAACTGACCATCTGGGATTTATAGGAGACGGACTAGGGATAGCGGCAATTGCTGTGGTAACCATTAAAAAGCAACATGAAACTATATAATACACTCAACAGGGCAATCGAAGATTTCAAGCCATATGATCCTTCAGAGGTCAAAGTTTATGTATGTGGAGTTACTCCATATTCCTCAACTCATGTAGGCCATGCTTTGAGTTACGTCGTTTTCGATGTGCTCAGAAGGTATTTAGAACATTCGGGATTTAAGGTTAATCACGTTCAAAATTTCACAGATGTTGATGACAAAATAATCGTCAAAGCCCAGGAAGAAGGCATTAGCGAGAATGAATTAACTGAGCGATACATAGAAGATTTTTTTGCTACTATGGATGCTCTCAACGTACTCAGAGCCACGACTTACCCTAGAGCCACGCAAGAAATCCCCGATATAATCGAGACAATCACTACGCTCATAAATAATGGATATGCCTATCCTGCTGGTTCTGATGTCTTCTTCCGTGTGGGCAAGTCTGACAAATATGGAGCATTGAGTAACCGATCTACAGATGACATGATCTCAGGTTCTAGAATTGAAATAGACCCAAACAAAGAAAATCCTATGGATTTTGCCTTATGGAAAGGATCTAAAGAAGGAGAACCTTCATGGGAAAGTCCTTGGGGTGATGGAAGGCCAGGTTGGCATATAGAGTGCACTACCATGTCTACCAAATATCTGGGAGACCGGTTAGATATTCATGGCGGAGGAATGGACTTAGTATTTCCTCATCATGAAAACGAAATTGCCCAGAGCGAGGCCTTTACGAATACAGAACCATTTTCCAAGATCTGGATGCACAATGGTCTATTACAATTCGGACAAGACAAAATGAGTAAATCGATTGGAAATTTGGTATCAGTGGAAGAAGCTTTAACTAAACATCAACCTGATGCACTTAGGCTATATCTCTTAAGTTCCCATTATAGGTCACCTCTGAATTATAGTGATGAAGGATGTGAAGCGGTTTCAAGAAGCCTACAAAGATTAAGAATCGCCTTAGAGCCTACGGAGCCCAGCGATACTCCTTTAGACGCGTCTGAGTACGCACAAAATTTCATCGCCCACATGGATAATGATCTAGACACTCCTCAGTCCATAGCAGTGATGTTCGACCTAGCAAGAGAGATCAATAGATCTAAAGAATCAGGATTAGACGTCACCCAAGCTCAGCACGAACTTAAAACTATGGGGACAATTTTGGGTCTTACCTTCCAATCAGTCAAAAATAATTCCTTGTCAGATGTCGCCCCATTTATAGATCTCCTATTAGAAATCAGAGGAGACTTGAGAGAAGCCAATCAATACGATCTAGCGGATAAGATTAGAAACTCTCTTCACGAATTAAATATCCAGATAGAAGATACTTCTAGCGGTCCGAAATGGCAATAATGCCATGTTTGATCAGAGCACGCTAAATCAGCTCAGATCTATCGTTGGCCCAACTAACGTACTGACAGACCCATCAAGCTTAGACATATTCTCTTCTGACGCTTTATCACCAGACCGAGCTTATGGAATTGAACAAGAATTACTTACTCTTCCATCAGCTATCGTTTTCCCAGAAACTACACAGCACACTTCCCAAATTCTAAAAACCTGTTTCTTCAATGAAATATCTGTAATACCAGCTGGATCAGGAACAGGAGTGATGGGTGGAATCACCCCGCCTGCAGATTCAATAATCCTTAGCATGGCAAACATGAATAACTTTATCGCACTAGATGCCATCGGCCACTCGACTACGGTTGAAGCGGGCATCTTGCTTGGGACGCTGAATGATCAACTCAACAAAGAAAGCTTCATGATAGGCCACGACCCATATTCTTTAAATTTGGCGTCAGTCGGAGGTGCAATATCAACTAACGGTGTCGGGTATACAGCTAGTCGATATGGAACAATGGGAGATCAAGTCTTAGCACTTGAAATTGTACTGCCAGACGGGACCATATTACCTCTCCGGCATACTCCTACCCCTTCGGTGGGACCTGACATATCTAAATTTTTCATAGGATCAGAAGGAACTCTAGGTGTCATTACCAAAGCTACTATTAAAGTTTTTCCTAAGCCGCAATCCACACATTTTATAACGTTACAATTTTCCGATTTCCAAACTGGATATGATTTTTTTATCAAAGCGTATAACAGTGAATTCCGTCCCTCTTTGTTTGAATTGAACGAAGTCGATGAACAGTCGAACATGCATCTTATGTATGAAGGAGATGCCACATTCACGACAGCCGCATCCAATTGGGTACGGAACCATATGGGACCCAGCACAAACATAAAAAGCTCAAATATCACAAGAGAATACTGGGTAACCCGTCATAATTCAGCCGTACAATATGCGCAAACGGCGCTCCATAAGAAACGTAAAATCAAATGGAGTAGAAACACAAATCGCCTATTCGAATACTTACATATAAGTTTACCCCCTTCACAAGTGGTACATTACAAACATGTATCGACAGACATTATTCAATCGCATAGGTTAAATGTAGAAGAATATTGTATCTGGGGCAAACCTGACTTCTTTTCCATGATGCTTGTTCCTAAGAACACATCATCTGCTTCCGCTAAATCCGACTTAACTGAAGCAGCTAGGGCGTTAATACTATTAAGTTGCGAAATGGGTGGATCAATCGAGTATTGCCATGGTATCGGTATCAAATTAAGAGATCTATTGCCCAACGAGCTTGGAAATTCATATGACTTCCTTAAAACGATCAAAAATAACTTAGATCCCAAGAGAATCATGAACCCCAACAAGTACGTCTAGCAGTATCAAAGTTAGCAATAGTAACGAATTATCAATATCCCTTGACACAATATTGCCTCGGGGTATATCATATATACAAATACAATAAATAATTAAGTATTTTAAATAATGATTAAGCGAGGTTAATTTAATAGCATGTTTAACAAAATTGTTCACGAAGCTATGTCGAATGTTAGCTATTGCATGTCAGTACTCAGTTCTACTTTTTCAGGTCCCGCAATGACCGAACTAGAAAGAAGGGAAATAGAGAAACTCACTGACAACGAAGCAATGTTCCTGAACATTGTAGGTTATTAGTATTAATCCAACCTAAGAGGCTCGTTCCTCCTCACGAGCCTCTTTCTTTCAGGACTCCAACAATATCTTTCATCAGACCACCTACTATCTTTGGATATTTTGCCAAAACCAAGTAATTGCCATACTATAGGAATAATACTTAACTCAGGTGATCTTAAATATATGAAAGTCTTGATTACACGGCCATTATTTGAAGAAGCTATAGATTTAGTATCTGCTCACGCAGATTTAGAAATATGGGATGATGAAAACCCCATAACTCGAGATACATTACGTAGTAAAGCTTCCGAATGTGACGGTATTTTAACTACAGTCATGGACAAAGTAGATGCAGATATTATTGCCGAATGTAAAAACCTTAAAGTAATTAGCCAATTGGGAGTTGGCGTAGATAATATCGATGTTGGAGAAGCTACCAAACTAGGTATCATGGTAGGAAACACACCAGGAGTAGTGGCTAGGCCAACTGCTGATATAGCCTTTGGACTTCTATTGAACTGTGCTAGACGAATATCTGAATCCTACAATTGGGTCAAGAACAAACAATGGGAAATAGCTTTTCACCCTATGAGCTGGCTAGGGACTGATGTTGGGGGCGCCACACTAGGTATAATTGGAATGGGCACCATAGGTCGGGAAATGCTGAAACGGGCAAAAGGATTTGACATGGATGTCCTATACCACTCTAGAACCCCTAAACCAGATCTGGATGACCTTCCAGGAGTCAAATACTGCGAAAACATGTACGAACTATTATCAAATTCAGATTATGTATCACTCCATGTGCCATTAACACCCGATACCTATTATCTAATCGGTTACGATGAATTAAGAGCAATGAAACAAGATAGCGTGCTTATCAATACTGCAAGAGGACCTGTGGTTAATCCTTCTGCACTTTATGAAGCCCTAAATGAAGGATGGATTCGTTCTGCAGGGATAGACGTTACTGACCCAGAGCCCATAGAACCTGATAGTCCATTATTAACCTTGGACAACCTAATCATCAGTCCTCATATAGGTAGCGCATCAATCAATGCTCGGAGGCAAATGTGCATGATAGCGGCAGGTAACCTAATTTTAGGTTCAAACGGGGAACGACTCGAACATTGTGCCAACCCAGAAGTATACGAAAAACTTGGCTTGTAAACGATGGCGGAGAGGGCGGGATTCGAACCCGCGAGAGGCCTTTCGACCCCTACACGCTTTCCAGGCGAGCCCGTTCAACCACTCCGGCACCTCTCCATCTAAGCGTAACCATAACAAATATGAATCGCTCGTAGATTATATTCATGTATCTGTCTGATGTCCAATTTGCAACTTGACATGCCATTTACCCATTATTACTATACTCTCATGAACTTAACCCACATACTCTACACAGGATTCACCTGACAACACTCCTAAACGATTAGTTTTATTCGTAAATATTTAGGAGTTACAAAGATGAAGTTCATAAGGCGACTTACCATAGTCCCAATACTAATAACCTGTTTGATACTACTCGGTTGTAGTACACCCGTTGAAACTTTGTACGTCGGAGGCATCCCAGACCAAGACACCGAAAGACTCGCTAGACGCTATGAAAAATTCGCTAGCTATTTATCCACTGAATTGAATGTAGATGTGCAATTCAAACCTAGTATTGACTACTCCGCAGTAGTCGTAGCATTTAGTCAAGGTGACCTCGATTTAGCATTCTTTGGAGGGTTAACAGGAGTCCAAGCAAGAATCCAAAACCCAGGAGCTCAAGCAATAGCTCAAAGAAAATCTGATGCCAGATATCTCAGCAAATTTATTGTCAAATCCTCTTTGGATATTAATGATATTAATGATTTAAAGGATCAATCATCCGATCTTACTTTAACTTTTGGGAGTGAAAATTCTACCTCCGGCAATCTCATGCCTAGGTTCTTTATGTTAGAGAATGATATAAATCCAGACACAGATTTCAAAGCCCTACCAAACTATTCAGGATCCCATGATCTCACATGGAAACTAGTTCAAGATGGTTCTTTTGATGTTGGGGCGTTGAACTATAAAGTATGGAATCGAGCTGTCTCTGAAGGGAAAGCGGACCCGAAATTAGTACGCGAATTCTATACCACTCCAGAATATTATGATTACAACTGGACCGTCAGATCTGACATAGAAGAAAGGTTTGGTGATGGCTTCACTAAACAAATTACTCAGGCTTTGTTGAAATTAAATACTGCGGACCATCCAGAAATTCTAGAGCTCTTTAACGCTGAACAATTCATACCCAGTCAAAATAGTAATTACGACGCTATAAAAGACACAGCTGAGACCTTAGGGATCATCAAATAATAGCATGAATAGCAGCTTGATAGATATACGTAACGTAAGTAAATTTTATGGCAACAATATCGCTATCAAGAATGTGTCATTTACAGTGTCCAATGGCGAGATGATAGGCATTGCTGGAGCTTCTGGCAGCGGTAAGACAACGCTGCTAAACATGATAAGTGGCCTCAGCAAACCTACATCTGGTTCAATTTCTATTGCAGGACACGAGATCAGTACGTTCAAGCCCGGTAAAGACCTAGCTACCCTAGTAGGAATGATTGACCAACAATACTCTCTTATACCTGAACTGAATGTCATCAACAATGTTCTCGCCGGAAATTTAGGCAGGTGGAATGTATTAAAATCATTAATATCTCTTATTTTTCCGTTAGAACGACAAACAGTAAAAATGCTTCTGGAAGATTTAGGAATCGGTGAAAAAATCGACGATAAGGCCAGGCATTTATCCGGAGGCGAACAGCAAAGAGTCTCTATAGCACGGTTATTATTACAAAATCCTATGGTAGTTCTTGCAGACGAACCCGTAGCATCATTAGATCCTAATCGAGCTGAAGATATTCTCCAACTAATCAAATCAAAATTAGTTACTAATAATCGTAGCGTATTAATTACGTTACACAATGCCAGTCTGATTCAAAAATATTGTTCGCGTGTGATTGGAATCAAGGAACATGTGATTAAATTCGATGTACCTTCTAGTGAAATCACAGAATCTATGCTTTATGAGCTCTACCAATGAGACTCGTCAGAGACCTCTTCGAAAGCAAGAAGATACTAACCGCCATATTAATAGTTGCTTTGATATGGTCAACAATTGAAATATTCTCTACTGAACACTCAATAATTAGCTTTCATGGACTTGCTACTTTATTAACTTTTTTTAAGTCAATTTTCGAATTAGACCTATCATTTACTTTCCTTATGATTTGCATAGAAGCTTGTATCCGGACCTTAATATATGCATTCGCTGGCTTGAGCCTTGCAATACTGATGGCTATACCGCTAGGGATTCTCGCTTCAGGGATTTTCATACATAATAAATATATCAATCGTATAGCGGTAATATGTTTAAGATTTTTTCTTGGAGTAACTAGATCTATCCATGAGCTAGTATGGGCTCTTCTCCTGGTGTCAGTAATAGGATTATCTCCTATGGTCGCAGTGCTTGCATTAACCATACCTTATGTAGGTATATTGGGGCGTATATACGCAGAGCAATTACGTGATGTCCCAGATCAGCCTATAAAAGCCTTACTAACAAATGGTGCTAATTACCCTAAGGCCATCCTTTATGGACGGGTCCCTTTGGCTTTGCCAAACATCACAAGCTACACGTTTTACAGACTTGAGTGTGGAATTCGCTCAGCCGCAATAATGAGCTTCATAGGTATTCAAGGCATTGGATATCAAATTCACCTGTCTCTCCTAGACATAAAATTCGGACAAGTTTGGACTGGGTTACTATGTCTTACATTGATGGTGGTGATCGTTGATTTATGGAGCAGTAGAGTCAGGAAGGCGTTAACGTCATGAACAAACTCAATAAGATACACATAAGCAATAAGAATATTTTGCGTATTTCATTGAGTCTAATTATTGTGTTTTCAATTGTATCTTGGCTCTACATATTTTATGAAAGTAGATTTACGTTACAAAGGTTATTTGATGTAGACACTATGGTTTCGATATACAATTTTATAATCAAGTTGTCTGGATCAGATCAAAGCATCACTATAACTTCACGATTTAATACGTGGTTGAGCCTCCGATATCTAGCATATGAGACATTATTGATGAGTATATGTGCGATCGGCCTTTCAGCGTTAGGAGCCATATCCACATGCATGTTTGCTGCACGTAATTTCCACGATAATACCCTCTTTGGATATTCGCGGCCTGTTTGGAAAATAGTGTATCTAATTGTCCGAAGTTTATATTCGTTCACTCGTGCGATCCCGGAACTTATCCTCGCAATCATATTAATGCTGTTTTTTATGCCAGGTATATGGGTTGCAGCTTTAGCATTATCAATACACAATTTGGGGGTACTTGGCAAACTATATTCTGAATGTATCGAAGACATGGACCCTTCAGGAGTAAAAGCTCTGCAAGCCTCAGGGGGACGAAACGTACAACTATTAGCATACGCCATGGCACCTCAATTATTACCACAATTCTTGACCTATCTCTTGTATAGGTGGGAAGTCGTGATTCGGACAACAGTGGTTGTTGGATTAGTCAGTGCTGCAGGATTAGGAAGAGAGTTCAGATTAAGCTTTAGTTACTTTCATTACTCTGATTTAGGGCTACTATTATTATGGTACGTCTTGTTAGTACTTGGCGTAGATTTAGTGTGTAGCCTACTCAGAAAGTTGATTTCAGTAAACTAATTCGACCAGTTACAACTGAACTGGATAAATCACTTGTAATACTCTGCCATCCTGCAAACCATTGATGTAGTCAATATAACTATAATCACCTTCTGGCTCAGTTAACCATCTCATAACAAAATATGCACATAAATCAACTAATTGACCAATTGGAGAGTTATTTCTGCTCACATAACTTATGTCTTCCAATACCGAAGGATTAGGAATATTGAGAGAATTATTAAGAAAATTCGCCATGAATTCTGGTTTTACAGATCCACCATATTTGCATACCAACATACTATAGTCGTCAATCGTCCAGGATGATTCCATAATTTGACTTGGATCCATAGTAGACATCTGTAGTTCGTCCATGTACATGTTCAATGCTAACAAGAATCTCTCTATAATGATTTCATCAATAGGTTTGGTCAAAGCTTCTGGATTGTTCAAATTATTCTTCGCGTTTTCTAGAGTACCATTATTCAGCGACGCTACTATGAGTGGTATTTCCTTTCGGATCAGCACATCTAATAAGTCTTGCACTAAGGCCATTCTCCTGGCAGAATCCCATTCTGCGAAATTATTTTGGCCTTCATATAAATCATCTGACGTGATAATCGGAAGAGTTTGCTCCGCGTCGGAACCAAAGTGCCTTTTGTAGATAGCAGTCAATTCTCCGTTCAGTGACACCCATGTGCTTTCATGCAGTATTAATCCAGCATGAATCTGATGACGTTTCTCGTTCTCAATTTCTGAAACATCGTAATTAGTGGATTCCCCCATATATATCAAATACATACAACTACTTCTCCGGTATACAGGGGTATCAGATTATATAGATTAATCTTCTGACTCAGACTCTGCTTGATTTTCGTTATCTCCGGTGACTGCGTCAGCCCCTTCTTCAATTGTTCCTTCAATCTGACTTAACACTGGAGCCCTACGCGGTATGATGATTCTAGCTATGATCACATCCGGTTCCCCAATTAGTTCGACTCCTTCAGCAACAGATATTTCTTCTCTCCTAATAACTGATTCAGGTTCAGTTAATAGGGTAGCATCAATTTCAATTTCCGCCGGCATTTCCAATGGTAGTGCCTGAACCAATAGTTCTCTCATTGCCAAGCTGACTTGCCCAGAAACACTTCTTGCTCCAGGAGCCTCTCCTGTAATAGCTGCAGGAACCCTAGCGGTTATCTTCTGTGTTGCGTCTACTACCATGAAATCAACATGTAGTATCGTTTCTCTTACTGGATCCCACTGTATTTCTCTCGCAAAAGTTAAAACTGGTTCGTTTTGGCCTTCTACGTTTAGCATAACAGGAGTATTGGAACCAGCAGCAGCCAATGCCTTTACTAAAGACCTTTCGTCGCATTGTAATGGCAACGATTGTAATTTGGCTCCATATAAGTGTATCGGAGTTAAGCCTTCGGATCTCAAAAGTTTAACTTTTTTACCCAACACTACTCGTTCTTTAGCTTCTAATGTAACTGTCTGGGTTGCCATATGTCTCCTAGTATCAAATGTTAAGTTATTTTCAGGTGGTTAATCATAGCATCAGTTGTGAACAAAATAAACCTTTTACGGATATTTGATTTTTTTCTTGTAAATGATACAGTTGAGTCACATTTACGAGGTTTATATGTCAATAGAATCACAAGGTCTATCTTTATATGAAGCTGCTAAGCAAAAAGGAATTCCTTTTACCATACCAAATAAACCTGATGATCGCGTAATTTCGGTTAGAAACATGACTTTCCACTATTTGGAATGGGGCGATCCTAATCGTCCAACTATTTTAATGCTGCATGGTAATGCCCAGCAGGCACATAGTTGGGATTTTATCAGTCTGCCTTTATCTGAAAAATTCCATGTAATAGCTTTGGACCAACGAGGACACGGTGATTCCGATTGGTCTATAGATCAGGATTACTCGACACAGGAGCAAGTGAAAGATATTGACGCCATAGTTTCCAGCTTATCACTCAATCAATTCCATCTAGTAGGTCATTCTATGGGAGGACGCAATAGCTACGCATGGGCTTCAGAAAATTCTGACAAATTAGCATCCTTAACTATTGTTGATACAGGTCCCGACACTGAATCCATTGGCAGAAGGAGAATGCAACAGTTTAAATCACTCCCTGACGAATTAGATAGCTTCGAAGAATTCGCAGACCGTATACAAAGTTATACAGGTAGGCCCATGGAACAAGTACTTGGGTCATTAAAATACAACATCCGAGAACGACAGGATGGCAAATGGTCCTGGAAATATGACAAAGTCATGAGGCATCCTGAGTATCAATCTCAGACAATCCCATCTTCAATGTTGTGGGAAATGATAAAACAAATCAGTTGCCCTACTCTCATAATTCGAGGAAACAACAGTGATGTTTTTAACGAAGACACCATGGAAAAAATGCGGAACACTATAAAAGATTGTACGATAACAACAGTAGAGAATGCAGGTCACCTTGTGCAAGGTGACAATCCTGTCGGTTTTTTACGTGAATATAGAAACTTTATTAATCACATCATAGCTTAAGAAATTAAACAGGAGAACCATGGTGATATATAAGTTTCCAGTGACCAGCTTCCAACCAAAATGTGTTAACTGAAAGTATCGAGAAATTAGTAGCTCTACCGTCAACTACACTACTGATATTTTCTTTACAAACCACCGTACCAGTATCATTGTTAGTGAAACTCTTAATAACATCAATCTGAAACATCATCAAAGACGATGTTCTAAAAATACCTTCCCAGCTATCCTTAATTCTTTCCCAGGTAAATATAGGCTCCCAACCAGGATGTATGCACAATGCGCTATCATCATTCGACCAAATCATCGACATAGACTCTATATCCAGTGCGCCGAACGACTCATAAAAACGAGAGTTCGCTGCCAGCAAACTATCATAGAGTGCAGATGATTCATTCTCGTTAGGCATTATTTAAGTAAGTATGTCCGTCGCTATTTGATCAAGTGCGCGCAATACTTCCGCATCTGAATTGCCTTGAAATCTAATCATCACACGATCAGCTCCAGCTTCTTCAAAAGCTTTCAATAATTCTGTATCCGGCGGTTGCCCAAAAACAGACACAGAAAAATCCTTTGGATCTTTTGAGTTCTCTACTGCCAAACGATCAATTTCTTGCCTTCCAACCTTCACTTCTTCTGGAGATATTCTGTTAGGCATCCATCCATTGCCCCATGCAACGACACGCTCGAATACTTTTTTAGCTTTCCCTCCTACAAATATCGGAGGATGAGGTTTTTGAACTGGTTTGGGGCGAGAAATCACTGGAGGGAAATTGATAAACTGTCCATTATATTCAGATTCTTCCTGGGTCCATAATTGTTTCATAGCTTGTATTGATTCATACATTACATCAACTCTGTCAGAAAACTTGACGCCAAATAATTCAGTTTCTTCTTTCAGCCAGCCTGATCCTATTCCAAACAAGAATCTACCATTAGAATAATGATCTAATGTAGCGATCTCTTTCGCCAAAACAATTGGATTCCTTTCTGGAACCAAGCATATCCCGGTACCTAGTTTTAGATTTTCTGTAACAGCTGATGCATGAGCTAAGCTCACAAACGGATCGGTGCATTCGTAGTACCAATCGGGTATTATACCGTCAGTAGCTCCACCCCAAGGACTGGTCGTATGCACAGGAATTACTGAATGTTCGGGTAACCACAAAGATTCAAATCCAAAGTCCTCACAATGCCTAGCAAGATCCGATACATGAATAGACGATTGAGTAACAAACATTGTTATACCAATTTCCATCACAACCTCACTTAATTAATCTGTCAACGTGGTCTCTAATTACCCACATGCATCAATGCATAGGAGAAAAACTAGAGGGGATCATAATCTTATTTTCTTGAGAAATTATGAACTCTCTAGTTGGAGGAGGCCAGTTCTCACCTCTATTAGACCTAACTTCAGCTCTATGGTTCAAATCTTCATAAGCCCATATATGAACCCATTTATTTAGGCCACCAATATCACTATACATTCCTGCAACAAGTGGAGACGCTTTTTCTCGTTCTTCTATCCGTTCTCCCCAACGTTTCACCACTTCAGGCATAGCGCCTGGCTGATAAGTGTAGGTACGCATTTCATAAACATTCCCTAGCGCTTGGTCACCTCCTAACGGTCTCATAAAAGGCGCTGGGATAAATATCTCGGATTGCATATTAATGATAGTGCCTGGTTCGACTTTTGGAGGCCACACACCTGCCTCGACTGCCTCGGCTCTTATCCGGCTCCTTTCTTCTATATCTTTGTACGGCCAAACATGTATCACTTGATTCAACGGGCCAATTTCAGTATGCCAAAAAGCTCCTAGCTTAGAAAATTTTTCTCGTTCGGGTAATGCTTTTTCAAATTCTTCTTCGAAATGAGGGGTTGCCCCAGCTTTCAAAATATAACTTCTAACTTCATATAACATAACAGACCTTCCTCAGCTTTTATCTAGATATGCGCTAGTTTAACAAATGAACAACAAAAGGCAAGTTAATGATAGCTATGGTTTGGTCCGCAATTTAGAGATAATCTCATCAATTTGTTTTGCATGAGTTAATTCATGCCTAGACATCCGATCGAGGAGATCCCTTAGAGACAAGGCCGGATAATCATTTTCGGGATTATACTCAGTAACTTGATTATCCAAAAGATTTTCATCCAAGTCTTCCAAGATGACCATAAGTCTTAAATAATTCTCGTTTATTACCTCAACATATTTTTCAATTGCAGATTCTAATGTTCCATAAGAAGGAAATTGATTAACCTTACCTTCGTGTATGTCTTGTAACGCGTCTATAAATTTAGACAAATCCAAATGCATCAGTACATCTGAAACTGACCATTCTGAACCCTCAAAAGCTTCTGAAGCACTGATCCCTATCAAACTTTTGATCAGTGCCTCGTGAGACATCTCAAATTGTTGCTTGATATCCTTAATACTCACATCATTCATGAAGTCATCCTAAACATTTTTTTATTCGAAATGTCGTTACATGTATTAGATTAATAAACTGGTAGTAATATATAATCTCTGATGTTAGATTACCAAATATTTTGTAGCCGTAAAATAAACAATAACAGTAATCATATGAGATTTGATTCACATACAACGGAAATACTAGACTTTGATGTCTTGAAACAAGACCTATCACGGTTTTGTAAAACCGAACTCGCCAAACAAATATCCTTCAATCTCAAACCTTTTGAGGACTTGGGAGATACAAGAATTGCTCTTAATATCACAACAGAAGCGATTGACCTCATTCATCACAACATTAATATACCGGGCCATGTTGATGTTGACTCAATAGACAAAGTACACCTAATCAATTTAGATAATATCCTAACTGCTTCCCAACTCAAGTTTTTCTCTGACTTCGCCCACCTCATCATACAGACCCGGAACAATATGCCGCCGGATCACTTTCCCAACATGAAGAGCATGGTCCAATCATTGCCAGATTTAGAAAGTATCAAAATTCTTATAGATTCATCCATAGATAGAAATTCTGAAATTCTAGACAGTGCAAGCCCTATCCTTGGTGCGTTACGTAGAGACTTGATAAGGCTTAAAAATGAGTTGCACTCCAAAATGGAGATAGAGCTAGATAAACTTTCAGCGCACGGAATTGTTCAAGAACCTCTGATCGCTGAGCGAAATCACCGATCGGTACTGTTGATTAAAAGTGAATACAAATATGCAGCAGATGGTATTGTACACGACGTATCCGATAGTGGAGCTACTGTCTTTATAGAACCAATTAACGTAGTGGACCTCGGTAACGCTGTTATTGAAGTGCAACTTAGCATTGATCGAGAAGAAACAAATATTTTACGCAAACTCTCGTCATCTCTCAGTAACCTCAAAAATACACTACAACATAGTATAGACACATTTGCTCAAATAGACTTCGCATTTGCGAAAGGACATTTAGCGATCCAGCATGATGCTTGCTGTCCCATATTTACAACGGATTCAGCTAGTGATCACAAATTTGACCTTGCTAAGATGAGACATCCTTTATTAGCAGACAAAGCCGTACCGATCGGATTAACAATTGATCATTCAACCAATGTTTTATTGATCACGGGACCAAATTCCGGAGGAAAAACTTTAACAATTAAAACAATCGGGCTTCTGTGCCTAATGGCAAAATCAGGACTCCATGTACCAGCAGAAACTTTCAATATACCTTTCATAACTACAATCCATGCAGATATAGGTGATTCTCAAAACATGAACCAATCACTTTCAAGCTTCACTGGTCAAATGCAGAAAATAAAAGAAATGGTTGATGAAAGTAATTCAGGATCCATAGTCTTATTAGATGAACTAGGATCAAATACCGATCCCGAAGAAGGGAGCGCTATAGCAAAATCACTCCTGAATTATTTTAATAATAACGAAATAATGGTGTTCGCAACAACACATCTAAGTGAAATATGCAATTTCATCCACATGCAAAAAGGTATGACGAACGCAAGTCTTAGATTTGATCCCATTAGTTTATCCCCAACTTATGAAATCCAAATAGGAATCCCCGGCAAATCTCTAGGTCTAACAATTGCCAAAAACTCTGGTTTACCAGAATCGATAATAGACGATGCATACTCTTTCCTGTCTAAAGAGTACAAAGAAGTACATGTGATACTACAGGACCTTACTGTAAAGATGTCGGAAATTGAAGATCTCAAATCATCTATACAGGTCAATAAAGACGAATCAGACATATTAAAAGATGAATTGCAAGAATCGTTGGATTCAGTAGACGATATTAAGATCTCATTAATAAACAAGACAAAAGCTGAAATAGAAGAGAAAAGCTTGCAATTGCTGGCGGACATCGAACATCAGTTCCAACAAGAACATACAATTAATTTAGATCAATACTCTAAACATAAGAAAGAAATTAATGACGTAATCAATATGGTGAACTCTCCAAGATGGGCTCCCATAGACATACCGAGCAAATATAGTAGTGACGATATCAGTCCAGATCAGATCATTAAAATAAACGGCTTCAATACTAGAGGAACAGTTCTAACTGTTCCAGACAAATACAATGTCATTGAAGTAGCAGTGGGAGCAATTAAAACAAAGGTACATATCAATCAAATCCTCCAGATTATCGAATCTCCCTCATACGCTAATACTCCTAAAATATATCAAACGACTAAGCCTAAACCAGTAGAGGAAGTAGACCTACACGGTTACCGAGCGCATGAAGCACTCGAACTTCTAGATCAAATCATCCACGACAATTTTAGAAGTGACGTTAAACAACTCAAAATCATACATGGAGACGGAACAGGGACCTTACGACAAACAGTAAGAACTTTTTTATCTAAGCATGACCTAGTGTATAGATTTGAACCTCGGCCAACTTTTTCTAGTGATGCCGTGACAATAGCTTACCTATAAAGCTATTTATCAGCCTCCAAGTTCACTGCTCTATAAGCTTCAATCATATTTTCTAGCTCTATGAGCAATCCATCGACATCCATACCCAATTCTCCAGCACGATATGCATCTTCGAACGATTTAGTCGCATTTCCCATACTCGCGAATACCAATGCCCGATTATAATAGGCGGGAGCATAATTATTATTCACATATATTGCTCTGCTAAATGAAGTCAATGCTTCAGACATACGATTATTATCCAAATACAAACCGCCTAAATTATTATGTACTTCTGCAGATTCTCCAACTAATCCTAAAGATTCAGTAAAGTCATATAAGGCCTTTTCATACTGTTGAGTTTGCCGGAAGATCATACCTCTATTGTTGTATGCCTGCGCAGCCATATCAGAATCTGCAGCCAAATCGATAACCTTAGTATAGTAATCAGAGGCATCCCCAATAAGACCAAGTTCTTGACGGAGCAAACCTTGCAATAGTAATCCTTGCGAAGAACTAGAAGAACCTTGTGTTATATCATATGACAAAGATAAGAGATGATCAGCTTCTTGTAACATTCCCAAATTCATATAAGCCATCCCCAGCCAATTTTTCAACTCCCAATCACCGGGCGCAATCAATTGTGCTCGATTAGCATATCTAATAAATTCATCGCGATTATCCAAACCAAATGATATTGCCTTAAGAGCCGAATTAGCCGCTTCTACGGTGGGAGTCAATTCTAACGGCCGAACCTCTGCACCTTTCATATCACTAGCTAACAATTTCTGAGCGATACATTGACGATAATTTGAACTCTCTATAGAGCAAGCTAGATCAAAAGGACTCGCAACAAGAGATCCTTCTAGTATTTCTGATTTCCAGTTGTAATATGAATAGTTACTTGGACCAAACCGAATAGCACTATCTATTTTATTATTCGCTTCCAAGAAGTTGTTGGAAGCGAATGACTGTTGTGCATCACTCGCATAAATAGCAGCTACGGAATAATTGATACTCTTAAACCACAGAACGATTATTATTAAACCGATCAATGTTACACCAAGTGATTGAATACTAATCCTTAATATTCGACTTTCTCGACCCATTTGCAATATTTGAAAGTTGTCATTATCGGAATTAGATAAACCATACATTATGTGGAACATCAATCCAAACACGAGCCACCTGTATGCAGAGTCAACAATCGACGTAACATTAACCATTTGATCTAACAAATGGAATATGAGCAAAATAAACAAACCTGTTGCCATCAGTTTATGAAACGAAGATACCGGATTTGAACCACTGATGAACTTAGTAAAAGTTAACCCCACAGTTAGGAACAGCAAGATGTTTAAGGACATGCCCCATACACCTAATTCAACAACCCATTGGACAAGTACATTATGAGCATATAAATATTTGTTAACTGATCCATCAGCATTTGGAGTCGTTGATATGCCACTCATCGGGGCAAAAGTTCCAGGCCCAAATCCCCATATTATTCTGGCTAAAGGATAAGATTCCCCTAGAGCTTGATGTTGATCAGGCTCAAACAATAGACTAAATGAATCTGACCAAATCCCCAATCTTGATTGTATGCCGCCAGAAGATGGGGTATCTACAGATGACTGAAACCTACCTTGTAAAGTTGAAACTACTGACCCAGATCCTTCACTTATAACATCAATTTTAGAATCGATACCGCCCGTTGAAAGAGACAATATAACTATTGATATAGCAACTGAAGCAATCACAGGAATAGCGATTCTAAACACGTATTTTCTGATAGAAAAATACCATAGCATGGCAGTCAAAAAGAACAACATGACGAATGTAACAATTATTGGGCCCCGACTCTGAGTCAAGGCTAATGCCATTACTTGCACCAGTAACAAACCTGTAGATGATACGTAATACATCGCTGCATCTAGATGTGTCATCAACTTATGCATAAATATTACTGAGAAACCTATACTGAAAACAAAATAAGAGCCCGCTTGCAACGGATTTGGCAAAGTAGAGTTAATTCTTTTTACACTCAATCCATCCCCAGGTACAAGATAAAATTGTGCAAGCCCTACAACTGCCACTAATACACCCGACAATACCATCACCATCACGAACTGATTTATTCTTACAGGAGAGTTAATTGTCATTGCCACACCAATGCCTATTACGACCATGGACAATATGTTGTACATAGATGTCCCGTCAGACATAGGGACTCGACCCCAAACACTGGAATCGACAGACACTGACAATACACTACTTATCGCAGTTCCAATAATCAAACAGACCAAAACAACTACGAACGGGTAAGAACGTATCATTGTCATTACGTTCCTATATGGTTGCCATACCAGTTCGCCATACTGAGCTCGCAAACATAACTTTATCAATAGCAAAATAGCAGTGAAAGACGCTCCTATTCTTAAAATCAGTATCTTCGGTAAATAATGACCGCAAGCAACCTCGCTACATAGAACCGCATCATTCGAAATAAATGCGACTGGTAACAGGAATACCATTAATAAAGTGACTACACGTATACATGAATCTATCAAGTGTACTAATTGTTGAATCGATGTATTCATTAGACTGTATGATCCGGTTATGTACCTTGAAACCAAGGCTTCTTTTTTTCTACGAACGCCCTAACACCATTACGGAAATCATTGGTTCTGCTAGCGTCACAAATGGCGTATGCTTCATCGATCAGATGCTGATGCAGTTCATTCCTAGCTTCTTGATTGAACAATTGCTTAGTTGATCCAATTGCTTTAGTTGCAGACTCAGCTAGTCGCAGTCCAAGTTCAAGAGAGTGACGGTCAAAAGCCGAATCTGGAACTACTTGATTAACCAATCCAATTTCGTGAGCATAATCCGCGCTTATCGGTGAGTTCATCAAATATAATTCTTTAGCTTTCCCAAGGCCAACTAACCTCGGAAGAAAATACGTAGATCCTCCATCCGCTGTACATCCTATTTGACTATACGCCATCACAAATCTTGAAGATTGTGAACATAGTCTTAGATCACAAGCCAAACTGAGGCTCATTCCTGCCCCTGCAGCAACTCCATTTATACAAGCTATGACCGGTTTGTTCAACAAGTATATTTTTTCAATTACTTGAGTGTGCAGTAACGTTGCCAATTCTAAAATATATTCTGCAAGCACATCTGGATCTTCATTAAGTAATTCATAAAATTCGGTTAGGTCAGCTCCCGCACAAAAACTATTCCCACTACCATATAACGCCACAGCTCTAACACTTGGCGACATAGCCTTATCCAATGCATTGGATAAATCTTCAACCATTGATTTATCCAATGCATTACGTTTCTCAGGTTTGTTCAAAAACACAGATAACAAACCTTTTTGTTCATAGATTGACACAGGACTTGAATGTTCAGCCAATTAACGAGTAACTGCTCCTTCGGAAGCTGAGGAAACTAATTTAGCATATTTAGCAAGGACTCCGGTTTTATACTTACTTTCCATAGGTTTCCAGTTATCTTTTCTCTTAGATAACTGTTTATCGGTTAAATCCACATTTAATTGCCTGTTAGGAATATCGAGCGTAATAATATCTCCTTCTTCCAATAAACCTATCGGACCACCAGTAGCCGCTTCTGGAGCTACATGGCCTACCATAGGACCGTGACTAGCACCAGAAAATCGCCCATCTGTTATTAATGCAACATCATCACCTAAGCCTTGCCCTATTAATGCTGCTGTCACCGCCAACATTTCTCTCATTCCTGGTCCTCCTTTAGGACCTTCATACCGAATCACAACAATATCCCCTGGGACAATCGAACTAGACTGTATAGCAGCAAATGCCTCTTCTTCTTGATTAAACACTCTAGCTGGACCTTGATACACTTTTTCTTGATGTCCCGCAACTTTAATTACAGCACCTTCAGGGGCAAGATTACCATACAATATCGCCAATCCTCCTGTTTCACTTCTTGGAGAAGACACCGACGAAATTATCGGTTGATCTTCAATTGTCTTGATAGAGTTTAAGTTCTCAGCAAGCGTCTTCCCATTAATAGCTAGAGTATCTCCGTTTAATAAACCTGCGTCCAAAAGCCGTTTACCAACCACGGCAACTCCACCATATCTATCAAGATCTGCCATAACATACCTACCACCTGGTTTCATATCGGCAATATAAGGAGTATTCCTACTTAACCGATCAAAATCATCCAAAGACAACTCTACTTCAGCTTCTCTAGCTATAGCCATCAAATGCAGCACAGAGTTTGTTGAACCTCCCATAGACACTACGACAGTTATAGCATTCAAAAAAGCTTCTCTGGTCAATATGTCCCTTGGTGTGATGCCACTGGCCATAGACTGCATTAAAACTTCTCCCGCTTTTTCACACTGTGCTACTTTACTAGGATTAATAGCGGGTATAGAAGCGTCACCAGGCAAAGATAGACCAAGTATTTCTATTGCAGTAGACATCGTATTGGCAGTAAATAATCCTGCACATGAGCCTTCTCCGGGGCATGCATTACATTCAAGTTCATATAGTTCTTCAGCTGATATCGATCCTTTACTGAATGCACCTACCGCCTCGAATACATCTTGAATATTCACGTCTCTGTCTTGAAACTGACCGGGCATTATAGATCCTCCATATATAAATATGGAAGGGATATTTAATCTGGCAATTGCCATCATACATCCAGGCATGTTCTTGTCACATCCCGCTACAGTGATAAGACCGTCCATTCGTTCTCCGAAAGTTACGACTTCAATTGAATCTGCTATTACTTCTCTACTGACCAAAGAGGCTTTCATACCTTCTGTTCCCATTGAGATGCCATCACTAACGGTAATGGTTCCAAATTCAAATGGTGTACCATTCCCATTTTTCACACCCCGTTTAGCAGCTTGAGTAAATTTACCTAAATGAACATTACAAGGTGTAACGTCACTAGCTAAATTAGCAACTCCAATAAACGGCTTATCTAAATCATCATCATCTAATCCCATAGCCCTTAGCATAGCTCTCGCCGGAGCTCTGTCAGGGCCTTCGGTGATCTCCTTACTTTTATGCTTCAAAGATTTCCAATCAGTTCGCATCATTTCGATATCGCTCCTCAGTGTTTTCCTGTTTTACTAGAGTACATTATAAACAGAGCTATTCATCCCTACAATCACACTGGCTACCACTTGAATAGCCCTTGCGCTAGATACTCCTTTTTAGTAACCTTTGAGTATATAAACTATACAATCCACAGGTATTTAGGAGATTAGATGATAAATTTTTCAAAATTGGTAAAAACCCATACCGCAGAAGCTCACTGCGATATCCCTTGTGGGATTTACGATCCAGTCAGCGCAAAAATAGCAGCACAAACAGTTCAAAAAATGGTCATGCGTATTAACGCTCTTGAAAAACCTTCTTGCGATGACGGCGCATCTTCAGCTGGAGACTGGGCAACCTACGAAAACACACTTGCCAGATATGTGGCTGTTAAAGAAGAACATGCTCAACTCTGCAAAAAAGAACTGTATATTTTATGGGCAGACTACTTCAGACCTGAACATGTTGAACAATATCCGGACCTTCATGCTTTAGTCTGGAACGCAGGCAAATTAGCAGGACGTAACAAACAAACAGTTGACGCTGATGCAGCAAAAGAATTAGTCGATACTGTTGATAAAATAGCAGAGATTTTTTGGACTACCAAAAATGTAACTTATTCTGATCCAAACGCAGAAGTACGTTTCGGAGCGTAAGTAATCGTTAGCTTTCCCTAGAAGGCCTGGTTCTTAATGCCAGGCCTTTTATAATTATCGGTAATTAAAAGCCCTTCAAAACTGATTCAATATGATTCAATGTTGTATCTATATCATCTTTAGTATGGGCTAGAGACACAAAACCACATTCAAATTGAGAAGGAGCAAAATAGATTCCTCTTTCCAATAAACCATGAAAATATCTACTGTACATTTCCGTATCTACTGAATCTAAATCTGACATACTATATATATTATTATCAGTGAAAAATGATGTAAACATAGAACCAACTCGATTAAATTTTGAAGGTATCTCTATGCCCTTCATAATTTGATGGACACCTTGTTCTACATAATTCCCTAATTTTTCCAATTTTTCATATATTCCCGGTTCACTCAGCAGCCTCAATGTCGTAAGGCCCGCAGTCACAGCCAAAGGATTCCCGGAAAGTGTTCCTGCTTGATACATAGGCCCTAAAGGTGCTACACATTCCATTATTTCGTCACTGCTGCCATAAGCACCTACTGGCAATCCACCACCTATTATTTTGCCCAAACAGGTAATATCGGGAGTGACACCAAATAAGACTTGAGCACCTCCAAAATTCACTCTAAATCCAGTAATCACTTCATCAAATATAAGCAAAGCATTATTTTGCAGTGTGATTTCCTTCAATCCTTCTAAGAATCCCTTCACCGGGGGTACTACTCCCATATTACCTGCTATAGGTTCTACTATAATTCCAGCGATTTGGTCGGGATGATCTTCAAATAATCGTTCGACTGAGGACAAATCATTATAATTGCCAATTAAAGTCTCAGACGCATATGATTCAGGAACACCAGCACTGTCAGGTATCCCACTAGTTAAGGCTCCAGATCCTGCTCTCACCAGCAAGCCATCAACATGTCCATGATAACAACCAGCGAACTTAATAATTTTTGATTTACCTGTATACGCTCTAGCTAATCGTATTGCACTCATGCAGGCTTCTGTTCCAGAGCTTACCAATCTCACTTTATCAATAGACGGTATAGCGTCACAAATAAGTTTTACCAATTCAAGCTCAGGTTCTACTGGAGCTCCAAAACTAGTGCCATTGTCTACTGCTTGTTTAAGGGCATAATTCACATCAGGATGAGAGTGACCTAGTACTAGCGGCCCCCAAGATCCCACATAATCTATATATTCATTTCCATCTATATCCCAAATACGATTTCCAGAGCCTTTTCGAATAAATGGCGGTACTCCCCCCACATTCTTAAAGGATCTTACCGGACTGCTAACGCCTCCAGGCATATAACTTATAGCTTGATTAAATAACTTTTCTGATTGTTCTATGTTCATGGGTACCACCATTTAATTTATTGGATTATGAAATCCATTGCGCTAAGTCTTTTGCATGGTAACTGATTATCATATCTGCACCAGCTCTATTAATCGAGTTTAAAACTTCCAAGGTTGCTGATTTTTCATCGATCCAGCCTTTCTCTGCGGCAGCTTTGATCAATGAATATTCTCCGCTCACATTATAAGCAGCCAGTGGTTTATTACACTGTTCTCTAACTTGATGTATGACATCCAAGTACGATAACGCAGGTTTCACCATAATTATATCGGCGCCTTCTTTAATATCATTCTCTACTTCTAGCAAAGCCATTCGTCGGTTACTGGGATCCATTTGATACGCTCTTCGGTCACCAAATGATGGCATAGAATCGGCTGCTTCCCTAAAAGGTCCGTAAAATGCGGAAGAATACTTTGCTGAGTATCCCATTATTGGAATATCACTAAACGAGTTCGCATCAAATGCTTTTCTTATTGCTGTTACTTGACCGTCCATCATTGCTGACGGGGCCACCATATCTGCACCGGCTGCAGCATGCGTTAAGGCACTACGTGCCAAGAGTTCAATAGTGTCATCATTCTTTATAATCCCATCTTCGACAATCCCACAATGGCCATGATCGGTATATTCACACAAACAAATGTCTGTGATCACATACAATTCGGGAGCAACATCTTTGATGACTTTTATCGCGTTCTGAATTATGCCATCGTTAGAATAACAATCGGAGCCAACAGGATCCTTTCTTTCAGGAATTCCAAATAACAGTACCCCAGGAATACCCAGAGAAACTATATCTTCAATTTCTCTAGACAAATTATCAAGGGATATATTAAAGCAACCGGGCATTGAACTTATAGGTTCCTTAAGGTCACTTCCAAATCTTATAAACAGAGGATATACAAATTTCTTTAGGTCTAACGAGTTTTCACTCACATATTTTCTTATGACACTATTGTTACGGAGCCTGCGCAAACGAGAAAATTGATGCATCGTATCGTAAACCTCTAAATGTGATGTTATCTATTGTAATGCTTAAGCAAACTATCGACCATACCATCAATACTAGGTTGTTCAGCCTGTAACGAAATCTTAATTCCACGGGCTTCTGCTGTTTTGGAAGTAGTTGGTCCTATACTGAGATTAAAAGAAAAATCAATTAACTTTTTGTCATCTCCTAATATGTCAACCAAGTTATCAACGGTAGACGAACTAGCAAACGTTATAACGTCTACACCGTGATTCAAAATCCTGATCGCTTCCTTTGAAATATTATCGGGCATTTTATTGTTATATGCTGTAACTTGTGTAACCGTTGCCCCTAAAGAGATAAGTCCTTCTTGGATTACCGTTCTAGCGATATTTGAAGCGGGTATTAGGATAGATTTATCTTTCCATTCAAATGATTTTAATTCCTTAACTACTTCCTCTGATGCTGATTTTTCAGGCACAAAATCAGCTTTTATACCAAAGTCCGCCAATCTATCTTTGGTAGCATCTCCTATAGCCATTATTTGGGTAGGGGCCAGATATCTACAATCTCGATCATATGCGTTGATCCTAGAAAATACACTTTCAACGGAGTTTTTGCTTGTAAAAAATATCCAATCATATTTAGTGATGGACTCTAATTTAGTATCTAATTCTGAATAATCCGGTAACTCTGTGATTTCAATCAACGGTAACTCAATAACTTCAGCGCCTAGTTCACATAACCGTGACTTTAATTGTGAGGATTGAGTTCTAGACCGTGTGACTAAAATACGCTTTCCGAATAGGGGTTTTGAATCGAACCATTTTATATGTTCTCTTAGATTCACCACATCTCCTATCACAGCTACTACAGGAGATCCCAATTTATTTTGTTTAGCCAAATCACAAATTTCGTATAGCTTCCCGAAAACCGTTTTTTGCTTAGTCCAAGTTCCCCATTGAATTAAAGCTACCGGGGTTTCAGGACTCCTACCGTTCTCTGTTAATACTTCTATGATTTTAGGAAGAGAAGCCCAACCCATTAATACTACTAAAGTTCCTTGTGTTTTAGCGAGCACATCCCACGGAACCATACTATTGGGTTTTGTTGGATCCTCACTTCCGCTGATAACCGTGAAATTCGTTGCTATTCCTCGATGAGTTACAGGGATACCAGCATATGCTGCTGCTGCAATCGAAGATGTGATACCTGGCACAATCTCAAAATTTATCCCTGCCTCACGTAATGAAATTGCTTCTTCACCACCTCTCCCAAAAACAAAAGGATCACCGCCTTTCAATCTGACAACAATCCTGTCCTTAGAGCCACGATCAACCAATATTTGATTAATTTCATCTTGAGTATAAGCCTGCCGGCCTCGAGATTTACCAACAAATATTTTTTCACAATTAGCAGGAACTAAGTTCAATAAAGAATCGTCCATCAAACGATCATATACAACTACATTTGCATTCTTCAAGCATTCTTTTCCTTTGACAGTAAGGAGGCCCGGATCACCAGGACCGGCTCCAATTAAAAATACGGTACTATCCATTATTACTCAGCCTAAACATATTGCGTACACCTTAAGTATATCTTTGTATAAGATATTTAGCTTCTCCGGATTCAAAAATTTGTTTTACTTGATCCGCCATATGTTTTGGTTGATCCAAGTCGCCAATTATTTTCGTGATATAGGATTGACCAGTATCCAAGTCACCAATACTGCTGGTCAGGTGAATCCTATCTTCAATGACTCGTGCATGCGCTCCTACAGGCATTTGACATCCACTACCAAGCAATTCCAAGAATGCACGTTCTGCAATAGAGCAAACTTCAGACTCAAAATTATTCAATTGTTTAACAAGTGGTAACAATTCTAAATCATTTGATCTGATCTGTACTCCAATAATCCCCTGTCCTGGAGCAGGAACAAAATCGTCAATGTTTAAATATTCCGATATATGGCTCTCCATTTTTAGTCTAGTCATGCCGGCTGCTGCCAATACTACCGCATCGCATTCCGATGTATTGATTTTAGATACCCGTGTCGGAACGTTACCTCTTATCGGAACAATTTTTAGATCTGGTCTTGTATTCAAAACTTGAACCATTCTCCTAGGGCTACTAGTTCCTATTTTGGCCCCCGAAGGAAGATTTTTTAAACCAGTACCTTGTCGAGAAACGATCACGTCTCTAGCGTCTTCTCTATCTAAAAATGCAACCATTTCTAAATCATCCGTCAAAATAGTTGGTACATCTTTTAAGCTATGAACAGCTATATCTGATTCATAATCCAATAAAGACTGCTCAATACTCCGCACGAAAACCCCCAGGCCTAAGCTAGCTAATGGCTTATCTTTATTAATATCACCAACTTCAGACGTAACATAATTCAAAACGAAATTATAATGGGGAAATTTGTATTCAAGCTGGTTCTTAACTAACATTGCCTGAAACGTTGCAAGTCTACTATTCCTAGTAGCAATTCGAATTATCCGTTCAGAATGATCATTCACAACTAATTAATCTTTTTGAAGATCAAGCCATTTCCTAACCATATCTTGCCTAAGAGGATCATGTTCAGACTTGATATAAGTAGTTGGGGAGTGCAATAACTTATTTACTATGGCTTGACTCAGAGAATCTAATCTATCAAACATTTCATCAATGTTTCGCTCATTAATATCAAACGAGTCACTGTTTACCAAATATTTCAAAGTCTTACTCAGCTCTTCAATTCGGATCTTATCTGCTTTTTGGTACAAGTCTGCAACTAAGTCAGCCGTATCCAAAGAATCCCACCAAGACATAAACAAATCTGTTTCATTATCAACCATCAATTGGCTTCTAAGAATTTCTGATTCGAACAAAGGGTCATTTAGACCAGCATGCTCAGCTAAGTCATCCATTGAATACAAATGAACCCCTTCCAATTCTGACAGATTGGGTTCTATATCTCTAGGGACAGCAATATCTATCATTACAATAGGTTTTCCATTTCGTTTCATAATCGATTCTTGTGATTCAGACTCTGTTAACACATAACCAGGCGAACCGGTGGAACTAATTACAACATCTACTAGGCTAAGGGATTCATGAACCTTGTCATACGGTATCGATGTGCCTCCTAAAGAATCTGCTAATTCATCCGCTCGTTCTCTAGTTCTATTCGCCACAATTATATTATCAGCTCCAGCATACGATAGCGCTCTAACTACCAATCGTCCCGCGTCACCAGCCCCAATCACCATTATGGAGGAATCTTGTAAACTCTCTAGTTTATCTGTGGCTATAGCTGATGCAGTTTTACTTACAGAACGACCATATTTAGATATATTAGTTTCTCTCCGTATTTTCCTACCGGTTCTAAACGCTCTATGGAATAATCTCATCAAGGGCCCTGATACATTTCCTCTACCACTAGCGAGACCATAATAATCTCGAACCTGTCCCAAGATTTGGTGTTCACCTACTATCATAGAATCTAATCCACTAACCACATTAAACAGATGATTCACCGAACCTCGTCCCGTCATAGTGTATAGGTGTTCTCCTAAAATATCCTTATCAATCTCGAAATAATCAGACAAAAAGTTCAATACTTGCGACGCAGCCACTTCATCATTTGAATACGAATATACTTCTAGTCGATTACAAGTAGAAATTAAAACTGACTGATCTAAATAATCCTCCATTGAATTCAATGCAGCATCTAAATTCTCTTTTTCTACAGTGATTTTTTCACGCAAATCTAAATCTGCAGTTTTATGGCTCAATCCTACTGTTACAAAATCTATCAAGATGTTTTTTTACTCCTGATCTCGCATCCTCCAGGCACACATGTACCCATATCTGGACACATTCTCTTATCGCTATATCTGATTAATTTCCCCAACAATAATTCCATCGCTGCAGAATCTCCTTGATCTTTGTAAGTATCCATAAGTTTTTCATCGATGCAGCATTGCCATCTTTGAGGTTCCACATACAAATCTTCACGTTTCACTTCGTTTCTAGCCTTGGATAACACTGGAGCTAGATCCGACCATTCAAGGACGGGGTCCTCTGTCAGCGATTCTCTGAATTTCCTTGCCAATGCAGGACTCACCCCCCCTGTGGATATTGCTAGAGTCACAGGGCCTCGTTTGACAATCGCTGGCGCTATAAATGAGCAAAAAGGAGTGTCATCCACAACATTCAGTAACACTCCTTTCTCATCGGCTTCATCATATATAACCTGGTTCACTTTCCTGACATTTGTAGCAGCAATAGCCACAAATATACCCTCAAGGTCACCCTTGATATATTCTCGTTCAGTCCAAGTCACTTTCCCGGAAGCTGCGTATTCTTTAATCTCTTCGGTCACTAACGGACTTATAATTTCGATCTTGGCACCTGACTCTAAAAGTGCAGGTATCTTGCCTGTGGCTATTTCGCCTCCTCCTACAATCAGAACTCTTCTATTCGTAAGATTTAAATATACTGGATAATATGCGTCCATGTCTTATGCTCGTCCTTTAATACTGTTTTTATTAGAGATAAATTTATCGTAGTCATCTACGAAATATCGTACCCTGGTTTTCTTATATTCTCTGGTGCTATACAGCATCAATCTGTTTTCGATACCGGCCAGATTTTGAATCTCATCTGCTATATTTTGACATTCATCCTTTGTAGTAGCATGAATCATCGTAAAGTGGGTATAAGGCCAATCAGGGAATGTTGGTCGCTGATAACAATGAGTGACTGCAGGATGCTCAGCCATTTTCATGCCCACTTCTGTTGCATTTGATTCGTCAACTTCCCACACCACCATAGCGTTCGCCATAAATCCTGATCTTCGATGATGTAACACCGCGCTAAATCTACGCATCAAAGTCTTATCAATAAATTCTTGAGCCTTATTAAACAGTTCTTCTGTAGTGATGCCTAACTCGGCAGCCATACCATCATAAGGTCGAGATTTTAATTCAATATCTTCCTGCAACACCTTGATAGCAGCTCTGTCTTCTTCAGTCAATTCTTGAGCTTTATTCCATGTTTGCATCGCTGTAGTATTACTAAATCCATCAGGACTATAATTATGGGATAATCCTTTCTGATTGACCATGTCAAAGTTGACCCCAATCTTAAAGAACTTTATGGTTGGCATAATCCTGCATTCGGTTGCCCCTGTATTTTCATACATGAACTGAATGGTATCTTCAAGATCATGATCGGGTGGAACAGCAATCGTAAACCACAAATTGTAATAGGACCCTTCCCTGGCATAATTATGACTGACACCTGGATGCTGGTTAATAAACATGGCTCCTTCATGCAGTAACTCTTTAGGAAATGCAAATGCAACGAGAGTGGTCTTATATCCTAATTTTCTAGTATCGAAAATAGCTCCGATTTGGCGTACAACATTTTGCCTTTTTAGCTCTGAGAGTCTCGATATAATTTCATCTTCAGATAATTCGAGTTCTTTGCCCAACTCAAGAAACGGAGTGTCAACCAACGGGAATTCCGTCTGAATCATGTTCAGTAATTTTCTATCGATTGCGTCCATTGCCCCCCTTGCTCTGGAACCATGAATCGATAAACATGCATCTATTTATCTTTGAAATTCCGTGGTTCATTCAATCTTTTTTTTATACGGGTAATTATACCTAAATATTTACTGGATTTGTAGTACTTGTTCACCCAAATTAACGAAGGTCATAAACAAGCAAGACAACAACGAATTCTGTCATGGACAAATATAATACCAACGAATATCATGGGATCTGAACTACCCAAAAACATAACACGTAAGAGAGGGGATATGTTTACAAAAATCCAGCATCTAGGATATCAGGTGAGAGAACTGAATGAAGCCGCAAACTGGTTCTCCAGCATATTTGGAGGAAAATTCATTCCTGGAAGACAATCACCAGATGGAAGCGGAAATGGATTCATACATTTTGGTCAAATTGAAATAGAATTAATTCAACCAAGTGATGTGTCTTCAATACCTGAAGGAGAAATGGTGATGCACCATGTAGGGTATAGAGTAGACAGCATCTCAGATACAGTTATTGCCCTCAAATCAAAAGGGTTTAAATTTGTATCCGACACCCCGAATACGAACCCATTAGGGCAAAAAGTTCTCTATTTTGAAAATAGTACTACTTTGAATTGCAATATCCATCTGACTGAACTTCCACCAACACCTAATATAGAAGGATTTGGGGAAGGGCTACCGGTGATCGACATCGTACACGCAGGTTATCTAGTCAAAAATGTAGATGATATCGTTGCGTGGTACGAAGACAAGTTTGATGCAACAGCAGTAGGAGGAATTGGGAAATCGGTTAGAGGAGCTAGAAATGGCTATGTCAATTTTGGAAATGTACAAGTAGAATTGATAGAACCCCTAGATCAATCCTTATTAAAAGGCGAGGATATTATACTAGACCACATAGGCCTCGTTGTAGAAGATATAAAAACCCAAATCGAAGCTTGTAAGTTATCAGGAGTCCAATTCGTCGCAGATGAACCTATCGTCAACCGTATAGGTCAGCAACTATTGTACTTTGACAAACCTAGTAGCTTATGTACTGGAATCCATCTCACTCAGCTTCCTAATTAAGAGCACTAAACTAAATGCAAATACCCAACAACAATATTATTTTGGTCGGATTCATGGCATCTGGCAAAACTACTGTAGGAACACATCTCGCCTCTGTAACAAACCGAACTTTCATTGATACCGACCAACTACTCGAACAACATCTCGGGGCATCCATAGCAGAGTTTTTCAACACTCAAGGGGAAGCCCTTTTCCGAAAGCAAGAGCAGACTATAATCCGTGACACTTGTAAACAATCCGATCAAGTGATTTGTAGCGGAGGAGGTGCATTTATCAACAAAGAAAACCAGAGTATAATGTTGGCCTCAGGAAGCGTGTTTTGGCTTGATGTAACCAGAGACACCGTTCTAGAAAGGATAGATGAAACCCAAAATGATCGGCCTTTACTGTCGCATACCAATCCTTCGAACAAAATCGATGAATTATTGAGAGAAAGAAGACAACACTATGAAAAAGCCCATTTCCGTATAGATGCCAATTCCAAAACAATAGAACAACTAACAACTCAAATCCTGGAGTATTTAAGTAGTAATTAAGGAAACAACATAATGTCAAACACAACTTTAGCCGCAACAGTCACTCATTCTACTGGTTCATATCCTGTAAACGTAGGATGGGGCATCATAGAGAATCTGGGAGAGATTGTCACTGATCTAGGGTTTTCAGGACCAATCTATATCATTAGTGATAGCAATGTTATGAATCCATACGGGAGGCAAGTCCAGTGGGCTTTACAAAAATCGGGTATCAAAGCTCATAGCTTTGTATTTCCCGCAGGCGAACAGAGTAAAAACCAAAACTCTGCTAATGAAATATACAAATGGTTAGTCGAACGGAAAGCAGAAAGAAGACATTTAATAATCGCAGTAGGCGGAGGAGTAGTAGGAGATCTAGCAGGATATGTTGCCGCTACGTTTTTACGGGGCGTACCATTTATACAAATTCCTACAAGTATGGCTTCCATGGTAGACGCTTCTATTGGCGGAAAAGTTGCAGTGAATTTGCCGCAAGGGAAAAACTTAATTGGCGCATTCTACCAACCAAGAGCTGTAGTCGCAGACGTCTCGGCATTACAAACCTTAGGGAAAAGAGAGTTGTCCGAAGGTTGGGCAGAAGCTATCAAACATGGTTTCATAGTAGATAAGCAACTGGTTGATGTATTCGAAGACAATTCTCAAGCGTTAATGGATTTAGAGCCAGAACTATCTACAGATGTTATTAGGAGGAGTATGGCTATTAAGGCCAATATTGTCAGCCAAGATGAAAAAGAAACCCTGGGTTTACGAATACTATTAAACTACGGCCATACAGTAGGACATGCACTAGAAGCCTCCACAGAATATGGGAGATTCATGCACGGAGAAGGAGTCTCCGTTGGAATGGTGGCAGCGTCCAAAATAGCTCAAAATATGGGTCTGATTGATGAAGATTTGGTACAGCGTCATATTGATATATTAAATCAGTACAATTTACCAATACGGGCGGATGACATAAATATGAATACATTCAATAGCGCGATGGCTCTAGACAAAAAAAGTCTGTCTGGCCGAAATCAGTGGGTTTTATTAGATTCAATAGGCAATGCTGTTGTACGTCATGATGTTCCACCAGAAATAGTTAGCCAGGTGGTATCCGAATTAATCAACTAACGATCTGGTCATCAATCCTTTTAAACACATTAGTAGAATCCATATGGACACACAGGCCGAAAAGCCCAACAAAGTTATAATTGCTACGTAACTTAAAAGATTACTGAACACAAAGCCTGACAAATATTCCAGTCCTACTGCCACTCCACCCACGATCAGCAGCAATCCGTACACTGCTCGAATCCTGCTCGGATCGACGAACTTTGTAGCTAATGCTCCAATCTGAGATAAGAAAAATGCTGGTATCAACATGAAAATTGCCATAAGAACATCAACATTGCCGGACAATGAGTACAAAAAGGTTCCCAATGAACCGGTAACTATAACTTGCAACAAATCAGTACCTATAGCGACAGTAGTTGGCAATCCTACTAAATATATCAATACCGGCATCATTATGAACCCACCTCCCGCACCAAGGAGACCCGCCATAAATCCGATGCAAAAACCAATAATAATAATTACTAAAACAGACATAGATTCAATACCCGCTATCGGAAAAGACCAATAAAGAGACTTTTTACCTAAACCAGGCACATATACAAACTTCGGACCAAACTTTAGATTTCTTAGTAACATACGAGAATTAGTAACATCTCCTTTAGTTTTATTTCGTATTGAATCAGCAGTGATAAAAATTCCAATTCCACATAGCATCAAGAAATATAATCCTTGAATTACCGGGGAAGCGATATTGTTCGCATCAAGAATTTGGTTCAATTTTTCGGCTATGTACACCGCAGGCACTGTTCCACAAATTAGGCAAAATCCAAATTTCAGGTCAACATTCCCCAATTGGCGATGTTTTAAAGTACTAATAATTGCTGTACCCATAACCAGAGTAATACCTGTACCTACAGCGAATAATGGGGGCACACCTAAAACTAATAAACTACCAGTTATCAGAAATCCTCCCCCTATCCCAAAAAAGCCACTTAAAGTTCCAACAATCAATCCCAACCCAACCAATAAGAATGGGTTCATAACAATTTCAGCATTAGGGAAAAACATAGAATTAAACCAGCCTCTTTACCAACATGGTTATAAATTTCAATATTAACCATAGACCCACTGATATTACGACTACAGCCGACATCACAAACAGCGCCCAGACAAGACTGTTTATACTAGAAATGTAAGTAATTATATCTATTACCAATTCCGCAACCAGTGTTTATAATAATAGCCGTGATATCAAATAGACTGTCCGATCATGAATGAATTTAAATTAGTAGCAACATCAGGTACGGCTCGCGCTGCGGAGTTTAACACGCTACACGGGAGGGTATCAACTCCCGTGTTTATGCCCGTAGGAACCCAGGCCACCGTAAAAGCACTCTCTCCCGAAGAGGTCAAAGCAACTGGAGCCTCGATCATATTAGGGAATGCGTATCATTTATCATTACAGCCAGGCGTTTCCCTAATTAGTCAATTTGGCGGGCTCCACACCTTCATGAATTGGGATAAACCCATATTGACCGATAGTGGTGGATTCCAAGCATTTAGTTTAAGTCAAACAAATAAAATCACTGATGACGGCATAACTTTTAAGTCACATTCAGATGGCGCGTTGCATTTTATAGACCCCAAACAGGCAACATTAAATCAAATAAAAATCGGTGCTGATATTATAATGTGCTTTGACCATTGTATTGAATATGGAGCATCTCCACATGAGGTCGAATCAGCCATGATCAGAACTCATAAATGGGCAACGATATGCCAGGAAACGTTCGCCACATCGGGCGACCGTAATAAACAGGCCTTATTTGGAATTATACAAGGAGGCACTTCTCGAGAATTAAGATTACAGTCATTAGACTTTCTATCGTCTTTGGATTTTGAAGGATATGCAATAGGTGGTCTCGCAGTAGGAGAGACCAAATCAAAGATGTACGAAACCGTAAGTATATGTAACCAAAATTTGCCCATTGAGAAACCAAGATACTTAATGGGAGTAGGATCTCCAGAAGACCTCATTGAAGGGGTAGCCTCTGGAGTAGATATGTTTGATTGTGTGATGCCGACACGAGTAGCAAGAAATGGGTCGTTATACACGATAACAGGTCGGATCAATATTACTAATCAAAGGTTCAAATCTCAGGATATCCCAATCGATCCGGACTGCAATTGCATGCTTTGTCGCAATTATTCAACTGCCTACTTACATCATTTATTCAAAGCTAAAGAGCTGTTAGCGCTCAGATTGGCCAGCATTCATAATTTAACATTTATGGCTAACCTGATGAAGCAAATTCGTGAATCAATCGTAGAAGACAAATTCGAGAGTTTCAGAACTATTTTTTGGGCTCAGTATCAAACCGCCAATAATTCAAAAAATGATTCTAAAAAAAATCAGTAACCTCCGGCAACTGCAGGAACTATACTAATCTCATCACCGTTGTTAGTTTCTGTTTCCAAACCTTGCAGGAACCTAACATCTTCTCCATTTAAATATAGATTGACGAAATACCTCATTTCTCCATTTTCATCAATAAGCCGTTCTTTAAATCCTGCGTAGTTGGATTCCAGATCCTCTACGATTCCCAAGATTGTAGACCCATCAGCGTCAACAATGTCCGCTCCTCCAGTCAATCTCCTTAACGGTGTTGGAATCCTAACAGTAATACTCATAATCGCTCCTTAGTTATTGCACCATTTATCCTTGAATTAGGTCTCCGCTGATAGAGTCTACACGTACTCCCTTGGAAGTAACCCATTCAAGGCCTCTATCAATTTCTTCTTCAACACCTTTTAGTTCGAGTATAACCCAACCGGTATCTTCTCTTACATCTGCACGCCTTATATTAGTTTCTACGTCGAAGTTTTTACCTAGATTAAATATCACCGGTTCAGTAACCATATTTGTAGGGAAAGTAAATATATAACGTTTACTCACCATAATCATTGACCTTTATAGGTGGATTCAAACGAAGCCATAGTAGCCTTAATAGGTAGAGTTTTAACTGATGCCTCTACTACTTCTTGAGTTTTAAGGCCGTTCCCTGTTATGTAAACCACTGTTCTTTCATCAGGCTTAATCGCACCCGATTCAGCTAACGATTTCAATACTGATATAGATACTCCTCCAGCTGTTTCAGTAAATATACCTTCTGTTCTAGCTAGTAATTCTATGCCTTCAGCAACTGTCTTCTCTGGGGTAGCCGTAGCACTACCTCCTGATTCTTGAATAACCTTGAGCGCATATATACCATCAGCAGGATTGCCAATAGCTAAAGATTTAGCTACTGTATCCGGTTTAACAGGCACAATGTGAGACTGACCGTTATTCCAGGCATACGCAATAGGTGAACACCCAACTGCCTGAGCCATATGCATTTTTGTATTAACTGCAGGATGGTGAACTGAGTTCTGATCTTCGCCAAAAGACATACCCTCCACTCCGTCCAAAAGGCCCAAACAAGCAAGTTCATTAAATCCTTTCCAAATTTTGGTAAACATAGCCCCTGATGCGGCAGGTACAACAACATGATCGGGAACTTCCCAACCCAATTGTTCAGCCACTTCGTATCCTAATGTTTTACTACCTTCAGCGTAGTATGGACGCATATTTACATTAACAAACGCCCACGGATAGTTATCTGCAATTTCACTACACAATCGATTGACATCATCATAGTTTCCATCAATTGCCATAATCGTAGGACCATACACAGCTGCATTAATTACTTTCCCTTGCTCTAAATCGCCAGGGATGAATACGACTGCCTTTATTCCTGCCCTCGCTGCATGGGCAGCCACACTCGCAGCCAAATTACCAGTAGATGCGCAGGACAACACTTCATATCCGAATTCGATAGCTTTCGTGCAGGCTACAGATACAACCCTATCTTTAAATGAAAATGATGGATTTACGCTATCATTCTTGATATAAAGATTATTCAAACCAAGTTCTTTACCCAAATTATTGGCTTTCATAAGTGGAGTCATACCTGTCATAATATCAACTGGGTTATCACCGCTTGCTGGGAGCAAGTCTTTAAATCTCCATATGCTAGGGGGACCTTGAGTAATAGATTCTCGAGTGACTACTTCACGAATTGTTGAATAGTCGTACGCAACTTCTAAAGGTCCAAAACAAAAATCGCAAACGTTTAATGGATCAGCAGGATAATCCCTACCACATTCCCGGCATTTTAAGCCATTTAGATATGCCAAAATAATTATCTCCCAAATGGGTTTTTTATCATTGGTCCAGCGAAAAATGGTAGCAAAGCACCTATACAATGTCAAATATATTCAATACAATATAGCACTGATACTAATACTAATAGTCACACAGGAAGTTGTATGGATACTTTGAACTTATTTACAGACACTGCGCGGAATATCGCCGCCTCAGGAGGCGCTTCCAATATTACTCATATCGTAACGGTATTATTAATCCAGATCGGGATTATATTAATAGCTGCAAAGTTAGCAGGATTTGTAGCAAGCAAATACTTAAAAATACCATCGGTGTTAGCGGAAATCGGGGTAGGTATTCTTATTGGGCCTTTTGCTCTCGGAGCATTTCCCATACCTTTCTTTGGCCCATTGTTCCCCTTGCCAACCATACTAGAAGCCGGGGCCTTGCCAGTTTCTAATGAACTATTTTCAGTTGCACAGATAGGATCCATAATCCTGTTATTCGCCGTTGGATTAGAAACAGATTTCAAAACATTTTTAAAATATTCAGGGCCAGCTACAGTTGTAGCTTTAGGAGGCGTAATTTTTCCATTTTTCTTGGGTGCTTATTCTAGTGTCTTACTTGGTATTGCCGGACCGGGAGGTATATGGTCTCTCGAAGCCTTATTTATGGGATCTATTCTTACAGCCACATCTGTAGGCATCACTGCGCGAGTTTTGGCAGACATAGGTAAACTAACATCCTCTGAAGGCACAACTATCATAGCCGCAGCTGTTATAGATGACATTCTAGGAATCTTAATACTCTCAATCATCGTAGGGATAAGTATTTCTGGCAAAGTAGACATGATATCTGTAGGAACCATTGGGGCAAAAGCCATTATATTTTGGATAGCCTTAACAGGTATCGGCTTATTAACATCAAAACATATAGAAAGATTCCTCAACAAAATCGGTTCAGTAGAAGCTAACATTCCAATAGTACTTGGCCTAGCCTTATTGTGTTCAGGACTTGCAGAAATGTTTGGACTGGCGTTCATAATCGGAGCGTTCTCAGCAGGGTTAGCATTCTCAACAACCGAAATAAAAGAAAAGCTAGAACACAGTATTGAACCGATAAAGAATTTCCTGGTTCCTGTGTTCTTTGTTGTAATGGGCATGTTAGTAGACGTAAGTTCTATACATACAGCTCTACTTGCAGGATTATTAATATCAATAGTAGCAATTCTAACTAAAGTATTGGGTTCTGGACTGCCAGCTCTAGCATTCAAATTCAATATGTTGCAAAGTACTAGAATTGGAATAGGAATGATGCCGAGAGGGGAAGTCGCACTCATTATTGCTGGGATAGGCTTAAGCCAAGGAATAATAAACCAATCAGTATTCACAATAAGCATTATTATGACCATAATTACCACAATATTAGCCCCTCTACTGTTGGTACCCTTATTCGCAAGAGATAAAGATTAGTGAGGATGTATGATTGGAGTTATAACCCACCACTGGGCAAAGCCAGATAAAATTGAAGAAGCTAAAGCATTGCTGGACCGAAACGGAGTAGCTCAAAGTAAAGCACCTGGCTTTGGTACCAGACAGACAATGATCGGACTATCTGATCCGTCTCAAATAACAACTCTCGTCACCTGGGACAACAACGATATTTACGAAGCCTGGCGGGCAAGTGAAGCACGTAAAATCGCCATGGATGGAGCCGAGTTATTATGGTCTCGTCACCCTGAATCAGAAAGATTTAACATGGAATAATAATGCGCGGTTTCATTGGTTTTGCACTAATTCTGTCAGTTTTATTTATTGGCTGCAAGAGTGATACGGGAACAGATACTATCACTCCCACGAATCCTGTATCCACTGCAGTGACCCACGTAGACCAACAGTCTGACAAACCTATAATTGCAGAACCCTCCGCAAACGTTCCCAAATCGACAGAAACGTCCAATTCTACCTCAAATAAGGATGCGCCTACTCAAGCACCTGTTGAACCTTTAACTACCAACAAACCGAACAACCAACCTCAGCAAGATATAACCAAAACGAAAACAGTTTCTTCCGCTTCAAATCTGAAGTACGTACCTTATGAAAAACTTGACTCCCCAGAATTCACTAACAAAACCGGCTACAACTCCTTCAATAAGGATATTGATACCAAACTGACTCAAATCGTAGGGAGCAACTTTGATCCACTATCAACCAAAATGGGCATTTCTGTAGCAGTTGTTTCAGGTAACAAATTGTGGTCAGCTTCTCGTGGCAGTGCAAAGGAAGGCGTAAGTCTCAGAACAGATAGTCCTATAGGTATCATGAGCACCTCCAAAACTTTTTTGAGCGCCTTGATACTCAATCAGGTCGAAGATGGGCTTTATGACATGGATGATAAGATATCCGACCTCCTAAAAGGACATTCACTATACCAAAAGCTCAATCCCAAATTATTCCCTGATAGTACTGTAGAAGAGTTACTTCTGATGAGAGGAGGACACGGGGATAAAGATACTAATTCTCAGTATATTAATTATGTGGTAACCAAACCTGATTGGCATCCTACCGATTACCTAGCTTTAACTACTAAACCAGGAGCTAACCCTGGAGGATATGAATATTCAAACAATAGCTCTGTTTTGCTGGGCTTAATTGCTCAGTACCAAGCCCAAACCCAACTCGCAAAACTCTATCAGGAGAAGTTATTTTCTCCCCTATCGTTACAAATTGGGTTTAGACCTGCTACAAGGATCCCATCCAATATGGCAGCACCTCACGCAAATTACTCCATGTATGGCGGTGTTGGTGGATTTGGCGACTTAACAAAAATGAAACCGCTAGGTGCGCCAGATTGGTACCAGATCGACTATTATGAACAAGATGGCAGATTAGCGTGGGCTGGTGCTGGCGGATTTACAACAGCTGAAAATATGGCGATTTGGGGCTATGAATTATATAGCCAACACGGTAAAGCATTATCAGACTCTTCCAGAAAGGCGCTAATAGGTTCAATAATAGAGGAAAATATCATATTAGCAGGAGTCACTCAAAATTATGGTTATCATATCGCCAGACGATACCATCCCATGTCTGATGGTACCAATCTAATGACATACGGTCATCCTGGTGGTGGTGGTGGGTACAGCTCTATATTAATGTATTCACCTAAAATGGATATATCCATATCTGTACTTGCCAATTCAGAACTCGGGCATCAAAGAGGAGTGTGTGATGCTCCGTATATGGCAACGGGACTTACGTGTATTGCATATGATATCTTGAATTTCCTGAATACTGAATTATAGTACTAATTTTGCTCAAGCAATTCCAAGAATCGATCAATCCTTTCTAAACAAATCGATTTATTACCAAACGATCTAGAAAGAAGCTCAATTGTATCTTCTGTGCCAGAGGTAACCGAAATCAAAGGTACCTTATGCTTACGGGCTTCTGAAATAATATATTCCGTAGGTTCTGTATCTTGAGTCAAAACCAGGCATTTTGTCCCTGCCATTATACTTGCCATTTGAATATCTGGCCGTCCCCCTCTTGTAATAACTGCTTGATTTTCGTACCGTCCAAAATAGCCTTCTCCTGAATCCATAATATTGCCACCTATTAGAAATTTTGCGATATATGGTTTATTTGTTACAGATTCATCTATCAAGCTCCCGTTCACCGCATTCACAAGTTCTTCTAATGTCATCCCTTGCAAGAATTTATCTTCATGCAGAGTAGCTAAAACTTGCCCGTTCAATTCGCTAATCTTTTGGACCATTTCATGTACAGGTCTAGATTCGTAAACAGGAATTTTATTCAGTAAAAGAGTAACGTTTTGTTTTGCAAAAACCTTGTCTAGATCTATATCAAACGTCACAGAACAATCATGAACATGTATTATTTGATATTCAACTGTGGATGCATCTATATTAGGTTGTTCATTTATCCCTTGGTCTACAATTACAACATCTGAATCAATATCAGACATTTCCAACACTTTAATATCATTTAAACTTCTGTGACAAAACTTATCACTCTTGAACAATGTTCCAATAATTTCGAGTTCATATTTATCATACGATAAGAACAGTACGTTCTTATCTTTTTCAAGGCTTTTTTTAGCTAATGCCAAGGCTGTTAAGGTGCACCCAGATTCTGAACTCATTGATTTTACAATTTTGATTTCCACACTTCGCTCCCTTCAGTACACCAGTATACTAATAATCATTATCTTGAGGAGAATATTCAGGATCAAATCCAGGAGGGAATACTGTAGATTGATCATATTTTGCCATAGTCATATCAACCCGATACAAGCTTGCATTACTGTAATTAGCTCCGCGTAAATCTGCCATAATCCAATGAGAATCTCTGATCATTGCATATTGGAAGTCTGCTCCTTCCATAACTGATCTACTCATATCCGCCCCATTCATATTAGAATTCCTAAAGGTTGCATTCCTAAGATCTGCATTCCGAAAGTCCACTTCAATCATGGTGGATTGGCTGCAGTCTGATTCACTTAAGTCTGAAGCCACAAAACAAGTTCTCATTAATCTGGAATTCCTCAAATTACAATTGGAAACATTAGAATTTTTAACATCAGCCCAAAAAAGGTTAGCATTGTACAAGTTCGCACCTTTTAAATTGCATCCTTCAAGAGATGCTCGAGCCAAATCACAGTACTCCAAATTAGCTCCGCTCAAGTCGGCATTCGCCAGATTAGCGTTTGATAATTTCGCGTTTTGCAAATTTGAATTAGATAGGATCGCGTTACCTAACTTAGCGCCAGTTAGGTCTATGCCAGACAAATCACAATCACTCAAATCCAATTGGATATGTTGATTCAGGACTACTTCTCGCCATGTATTAAGAGATTCTGTGCCTTGCATCACTATTTTAACGTGTTCAGGATTCACTTGAGCCTCTTTTAAACAGAATTAGATACTGATTCATCAATTTCAAAAATTTTGTCAGCTACAACCATCTTGAGCTCATTAACTCGTGTAAGGTTGGGGTACACACCATTTTCATCTTTACGGTCAAAGATTTTATCTCCATCAAGATATATCTCAAGTCGTCCACCGCCAGCAGGAGTTAATTTAATCGCTATGTCTCCTACATCTTGTGATCTCCAAATTTCTGTAGCCAGCCACGTGGCCAAAGCATGGTATCCTCAAGGAACACAATATACGATCTCTAATTCAACCTTGCCAAATTCAGCATTCGCCATAATCCACTCCTCTATTTGACTACTGCAGTTCCTTGCCCAATAGCAGTTGTCTCACCGTTTTGATTTTCACAATGTATATTTATTGTTACCAATAATCCTGTTTCCGTTTCCTCAGTAGATATTACTGTTCCACTCACACTAACGGTATCACCTTGAATGAGCGGTTTTAAATATTTCAAGTTAACAGTCCCAGAATGATGAAAGTTTTCATCACCAACGTATTTTCTAATTATCTCAGCTGCATAAGTCACAGACATTCGACCTGATGCGATGGGATGATCAAATTTCAATCTTTGTTTGGCGATTTCAGGATTATTATGAATATTTTGTCGGTCCAATATTCCACAATCCTCAAATAATTCAATTTTTTCTTGGGTAATGCTTTTAGTCACACTAGGTAATACATCATCAACATTTATTTTTGCCATTTCTTACCTAATACCTCCGGTTTTTTAATCTGGTAAGTCCTCAATTTTTCAATAAGCCTTCCATCTTCATCTTCTGCTGTGGCTTCAATCACAATGTATGGGTTATCCCTTTTTGTATATTTATCTTGGATCTTACCTGTAACAATAATTTTTTTACCTGGTATAGGGGGATTGAAGAACTCTACCTCATTACCCGCGTTCACCGTACCGACTTGATCGTCGTAAACCATAGCGAACGCTGTAGCGTCATGCTTAACACCCAAAGTAGGGAACCTAGCTTCTGGATCTTCAACCGCTTTTCTGAACGTATCCAACATGTCCTCAGTTAAGACATAAGAATAACTGCCTAAAGCTTCTCCTATAACTACGTCGTCATAAACAAAATTTTTCAAATTTTCTTCGGACATAGAACCTCCGATATTTTTGCCTTCATTTGAACAAATTACATAATACAATATTTGAGTACCAATGTTAAATCAAGTGGATTCACTTGATTACTGATAATCAGTGCATGAAAGATGTAGCCCTTCGGTAACAAATCTTCTATAATTTCTAATGAGAGTGGTTGTAATTATGATTTTTGATCTAGGAGACCCCATTAATCCCAAAGGACATGCTTTAGTGTATTTCACGGTTTCTACAGAACCTGAAAAAGTATATTCATCTTATATTGTTATATTGCCTTTGAAATCAGATTTGTCCAAATATGTTCCACCATTTTTAGCCTCTACTCTCGGAGAAATTCCTACGGAGAATCTCACGTCTTTCTCCATGCCTCCAGCACCCGAAGATAATTACTCCCTGGAGCAATTGCGAGAAATTGCTCTGCTTAGATCTGATGATCTCATTAATGGAGGTAGTATCTTTTCTTATGACGTCACCAGGCTTATGGAATTAGCAAACAATACAGTACAGGAATACAGCTCATCTTATTCTGCAATTGAAATATCAGGGGGGTCCTCCACAGCTCAAGATCCCCAAATCAATACAAGAATATCCCAGGATACTTCATTTGATGTAAATGATGTGTTATTCGACCTATTGACCGAAAAAGACAAACTGTCCGAGTTAACAAAACTCTTAAGCAAACTCAAATTTGCTCAGGACTCACAAGATATTATCATGGCAGAGGAAACAACTTCTGAATTGCGATCGTTGTCGAGCCATTTACCATCCGTATTTAAGATCAGCGAATTGATCTCTGCTGCAACCAATACCGAACCAAATGGGTTACTAATCGCCAGTTTGTACTTAGACAGATGTTACAAAATTGCGGAAGAAGACTACGAAAGTGTAAAGAAACTAGATGAACAAATTACTGCTTTAGAATAAGCACCAAATTAATAAAGGAATATATGATTTATGTCTAATTTAATAACAGCAGACCCAGCTATTTACGAAGCCATGCAAAATGAAATACGTAGACAAACAGATAATATTGTTTTAATAGCATCTGAAAATTATGCGAGCAAAAATGTTATTGAGGCGCAATCAAGTCTTATGGGTAACAAATACGCAGAAGGTTACCCGGGCAAGCGGTACTATGCTGGATGCGAATTCGTAGATGTAGCTGAATCTATTGCTATAGACAGAGCTAAACAATTATTCGAAATGCCACATGCAAATGTTCAGCCCCATAGTGGCGCACAAGCTAATATGGCAGCATATTTTGCTGTGTTAGACCCTGGAGACACCGTATTAGGAATGCGTTTGGACCAAGGAGGGCACCTCACGCATGGTGCCAAAGTGAGTTTTTCTGGTAATTTATATAATTTTGTCCCGTATGGAGTAACAAAAGAAACAGAAACGATTGATTACGATGAAATTGAATCTCTGGCTAAAAAACACTCGCCAAAACTGATAGTCGCCGGATGTAGTGCTTACCCAAGAGTCATCGATTTTCAAAGGCTAAGGGCTATCGCTAATTTAATTGGGGCCTTACTAATGGTTGATATGGCACATATCTCTGGACTGATAGCTGGAGGAGCCCATCCTTCACCAGCAGGATTTGCAGATATTATCACTTCTACTACTCAAAAAACTCTCCGAGGACCTAGAGGAGGAATAGTCTTGTGCACCGAGGAACTCGCCAAAAAAGTCGATTACAGCGTTTTCCCATATTCACAAGGTGGCCCATTCATGCATGTCATAGCAGCTAAAGCAGTATGCTTTGGAGAAGCTCTTACTCCAGAATTTTCCCAATACGCAGACCATGTAATCCAAAACGCCAATGTGATGGCTAAACAACTAGCAGAATCTGGAATGCGATTAATCTCTGGGGGCACAGATAACCATTTGATATTAGCAGACGTAACCCCACTTGGATTAACTGGTCAAGAAGCGGAACAGATACTTCAAGACATCGGAGTGATCGTAAACAAAAACTCTATCCCTTGGGATCCCAAACCAGCTCGAGTAACAAGCGGCCTTAGGGTAGGTACCGCTGCTATCACTAGCAGAGGATTTACAGAAGATGAAGTCAAAAAGGTTGCAGATATCATCATTAGTGCTTTATCAAACAAAGGTAATTCGGATACTCTGTCCGACTTATCATCCCAAGTAAAGGATCTAGCAAGCTCTCATCCTGTACCTGGGATAGATTAATAACTTAGTTGAGTCCCAACATATCCTTTGGTATAATTGCCTGCATTCTCGTTTTTATATGTAGGAGTAAATTTGCGTCAATACGAAATAGTTGTGATTTTGAGCCCTATGCTCAACCAATCAGAAGATACCGAAGTGTGGGATTCAGTGAAGACATTTATATCTTCGAACCAAGGCACTGTGAAATCTGAACATTCATGGGGTACAAGAAGACTGGCCTACCCAATACAAAAAGGCCAACAGAAATATCTAGAAGGGACTTACCATTTATCTCGTTTTGAAACCGAGTCCCCTTTCAACAAAGAACTCGAAAACCTTCTAAAATTAGATGAAAGGGTCCTCAGATCTTTAATCGTTTCCATTACAGATGAAGAAGCCGAGGTTCCACTGGACGCAGTTAACCCCGGTTCTGCAGACGCCCCTCTTGGACGTCGTCCTGGATACCAAGGCCAGCGTCCTCAGTACGGAGGAAACCGAGACGGAAACAGGGACCACCAATCAAACGTCTCACCGGAGCCTTCTACCACCGAGCAAACCACCGAGCAAACCAC
>CEOQ01281018.1_pt1 | contig 52418 bp, 50 predicted proteins | sample 361351 | NCBI WGS metagenome assembly CEOQ01 (sample SAMEA2619907, study PRJEB7988) | marine metagenome | biome: marine biome (ENVO:00000447); feature: deep chlorophyll maximum layer (ENVO:xxxxxxxx); material: "saline water (ENVO:00002010), including plankton (ENVO:xxxxxxxx)" | depth 60 m | reverse complement strand
CCCCCAATGTCAACTAAACAAACACCAAGGGAACGCTCTTCTTCGGTTAAAACAGAATAGCTTGAAGCAACAGGTTCTAAGACAAAGTGGTCGACATCCAGTAAACTGTTCTCTATGCATTTGGTTAAATTCTTTTTAGCTGTAGTTGAAGATGTTATTATATGCACATTTACCCCTAATCTTGCACCAGCCATTCCTATTGGTTCCCTTATTCCAATCTGTCCATCAATTGAATAGTATTGAGGTATAACATGAAGCACTTCTTGATCATTAGGAATTTGTATATCTCTAGCATTCTCAACAACCTTTATTTTATCTTCGTTTGTAACCTCATCATTTGTTATATTAATTTCAGCATTAGCATTAAAGCATTGTATGTGGCTACCAGCTATACCCGTAGTTACTGATTCAATTTTGTGAGATGAAATACTTCTTGCTTTGCTAACAGAACGCTTGATACTAGAAACTGTAGTTTGAATTTCAGAAATGACACCTCTTTCAAGTCCATCACAAGGTTCATCGCCAATTCCTACAATCCTGAGCTTTCCATCATCATTATAATCAGCAACAAGACAAAGGATTTTCGTCGTTCCAACATCTAAGGCTACAATGGCTTCTCTCTTATCAAGGTTATTGATCATTATCTTATTTTATCATTATAACTTATTTAATGAACAGCAAAACCAGTTGGATATCTGAGATCAATGGTTTGAATATTTTTCTTGTTTTTATTTTGAAATTGCTCAAAAACATGGATAAATTCATCTATTTTTTGAGAATACAGCGAATATCTAACTAGAAAATTATACCTATCTGTATGAATATCGAGCATATCATTTTCATGAGATATTGAAATTATTTTTAAATCAATTTCATTCAGCATTTCTGATAAGTTTATATAGAGATTATACATAGTCTTATAATTTAAAATATTACTTCTGATTTTAGGTAAATCTAATACAATATTCTGTTTTACACTAAATTTTTTACCTTTATCATCTATATAATAGTTTTTATTCCAAATAATAATAGGTCGATATTCAAATATTTCAATAAATAATGTATCAGGTAATCTGCGTTCAACAATTACATTACTTACCCAATCAATTTCTTTTACATTGTCTTTAATCTTCAAAATATCAATTTTTATTAAATCTTGTCCAATAAGTGACCGTAATTGTTTTCGTATTTTATTTTCATTAGCATAAATAAAGTCGCCTTTAAAGCTAATGGTTTTGATTGGATATGATCCAATCACCTGAGTATAATTAAAAAACATATATACACTAACTACAATTAGAACCAGAATTAGATATTTTGAAATAACTTTCATAAATTAAATAAAATTTTTTCTAAAATTTCAATTAAACTAAGATTGTTTTTTTCTGCTGACATTGGAACTAAACTATGATCTGTCATCCCAGGTATAGAGTTTATTTCTATAAGTTCAATTTCTTTATTATTATCTATAAAAAAATCAACTCTACCCCATCCAGTGCAGCCAATTATAGAAAATGCTTTTTTGACAGTAGCATGGATATTTTCTAAATCCTCTTTATTAAAACTGGGGAATGTAAAGATTGTATTTTCATCAAAATATTTTGCTTGATAATCATAAAACTCTCTTTTGGTTTCAATTTTTATTATAGGAAAAACCTCTTCCCATATTATTGGCGCAGTATATTCATCTCCACTTACTAATTTTTCTACAAAATATTCACCTATATTATCTTTATCTTCTATATAATTATTAAATTGTAGTTGTGATTTTATAATTTCAATATCAACACTAGATCCAGATTTTATTGGTTTAATTAAAAAATTATTACCAAACTTTTCAACAATATCTTCATAGTTCAAGCCATCTTCCAAAACCTTGTAATCAGGGGTTTGCAATTGATTAGTGCGCCAAATATTTTTAGTCGCTATTTTATCAAATGATTCCTTTGATGATACGGAATCTGAACCAATATATTTTATTCCTATTTCATCCAAATATGATTGGATTAATCCATCTTCACCACCTGTGCCATGGACAAGATTAAAAATTAATTCAATTGAATTTTTTTTAATAAAATTGATTAATATATTTTTGTCATTCTCTTTGATATCTAAAAAAAATGCATTATATCCATTATCTTTAAGACAATTATAAGTTGTAGTGCCACTAGAAAGAGAAATCTCTCGTTCTTTAGACCATCCTCCACATATAATTCCAATGCATTTTTCTTTATGATTAGTCATGTCTAGTTATTTCTTATTCCCAAATATATGAATTTCACAGTCAAGACTCACATTATGTTCTTTTTTAATCCTATTTTTTACAAATGTAATTAATTTCTCTAAATCATTACAAGTTCCTCTTCCATCATTAATAAAATAATTAGAGTGTTTTTTTGATACATAAATTCCTCCAATTCTTGTAGATTTAAGCCCAGATTTCTCAATTAAATAGCTTGCAGAATGTTTGGAATTAGGGTTTTTAAATATACAGCCAGAAGAAAATTGATTGACTGGTTGAGATGTTTTTCTTTTAAGAGCATATTCTAAAATTAATTTTTTTTGAAATTTAATAGTTCGATCAATTAGGAATTCTGCTTCTACAAAGTATGATTTCCTATTTATATTAACTTTTCTATAAAAAGTAGAGATTTGTCTTCTTGAGAAAGTTTTAATATTGCCATCATTATTGATGATTTTATATTTTGAGATTTTATCCCAAATTGAATTTTTAAAAGCTCCTGCATTCATTGCCATCGATCCTCCAATTGTACCAGGTATACCATGAAGAAATTCAAATCCAGAAATTTTATTTTTATGAAGAAATTTTGAGAATTTTGAGCAAGATACTCCAGCTCCAACAACAATTTTTTTATCATCAAGTAATATTAAATCTCTATTAAATTTTTTTAAACTTATCACTATTCCATCATAGCCGCCATCTCTAAATGCAATGTTAGATCCATTTCCAATTATAATAAATCTTTTGGATGGCAATGAAAGTAACAATTCTTGAAATTGTTCTATATTTTTAGGAAAACAAATTTTATTTGCTATCCCACCTAAACGAATAGTAGTGTGTTTTGATAATTTATCTCTATGAAGAGTTTCCATATTATAATAATTTTATTACTTGGGATATATTTCCAGCTCCCTGGACCAATACTATATTATCATTTTCAAATAAATTTTTAAGTTTATCAGGGATTTTATCAATGTCTTTAACATATTGGCAATCTATATTATGTTCTTTTAATTTATTATATAAAAAATATGATGAAAATTTTGTCTTTCTTTCTCCACCTGAATAGGTCTCTGTCAATATTACTTTATCAACCTTTGAGAGAACTTCTATAAATTGAGTAAGGCAGTTTTTTGTTCTGGTATATCTATGAGGCTGAAAAATCATAAAAATCTTTTTATCTTTCCAGACTTCCCTTATTGTTTCAACGGTATATTTAATTTCAGTAGGGTGATGTCCATAATCATTTATTAAGGTATATTCACCAAATTTTGATTTAAAATTATTATATATATCAAACCTTCTTGAAATTCCTTCAAAACTCTTAATTGCTTGTATAATTTTTTTTGATGGGATCTTTAAGAATAGTGAAATTGAAAAAGAGGCAAGTATATTTAAAATATTATGCTTACCAAAAAGTTTAGTTTTTATTTTATATGTTGATTTATTATTAATAATTGAAAAACTCATCCCATCTTTGTTATAAACAATATTTTTTGCATAAAAATCATTTTCATATTTAAACCCAAAGGTTACTATTGATCGATTAATTTTATTTATTATAGTTCTAATATTTTTATCATCACCATTCAAGAATACTCGTCCATAAAAAGGTATATTGTTAATGTAGGTTAAATATGCTGTCTGAAGGTTCTTGAAATCATTATCATAATTATCAAGATGTTCATTATCAATATTTGTTACAACCCCAAGCTCTGGTGATAAATATAGGAAGCTTGAATCACTTTCGTCTGCTTCAGCAATCAGATATTTTCCATGACCTAATCTACCATGATTATTGCTGCTTTTTAGTTTCCCTCCTACAATATATGTAGGGTCAAGTTTACTTTCAGCTAAAATCCAACTAATTAAACTAGTAGTTGTACTTTTCCCATGAGAGCCAGCAACAGTAATTCCATACTTGAATCTCATCAGTTCAGCTAGCATTTTTGCTCTTGGTATAATGGTGATTTTATTTTTTTCAGCAAATCTTAATTCAGGATTATTTTTTTTAATAGCAGTTGAATAAACAATCAAATCTACATTCTTAAGATTTGATACAGAATGTTTAGTAAAAATTTTAACTCCTAAAGATCTTAATCTCCTTGTTATAGTGCTTTGCACCAAATCAGACCCTGATACAGAACAACCTAAATTAAGCAACACTTCTGCAATTCCGTACATCCCTGAGCCACCAATACCTATGAAATGTATCTTTTTTAAATTTTTGATTTGATCAAAGGAATTATTCATTGATAGTGTTTATTGATGTATTGAGAATTGTTTCTAAGGATTTTTTTGGGAAAACTTCTTGTATATTCTTGGATAACGTATACATTCTCTTCTGATTATTAAGCAGAATATTTATTGTATTTACAAAATCTTCTACAAACGTCTCAGTTTGTTCTAAAAGTATACATGCTGACTGATTAGCTAAATAATTTGCATTATAGAATTGATGGTTGTCGGTTGCATGAGGAAATGGCACAAGGATTACAGCTCTTCCTACTTTTGAAATTTCTGAAATTGTCGTAGATCCAGCTCTGCAGATAATTAAACTTGCCCAATTATATAATGTATCCATATCATCAGAATATTCTATAACTTCTGCTTCAATTTTATATTTTTTATATCTCTCCTCTAGCAAATCTTTGTTACCTTCTCCAGATAAATGTTTAATAGAAATATTCTGGTTATTAAAATATGAAAACGCAAATGGCAAACATTCATTAAAAAAGGATGACCCTTGACTTCCCCCAATTGTAAGAATATTTAAATATGGGTTATGAGAAATATATTTGTCTTCAGGCTTTTCTAGATTTGTAAATATATCTCTAACAGGGTTCCCTGTATGTATAATCTTTTTCTCTACCTTACTAAAGCTATTGGGGAAAGTTTCAAATACTATTTTAGAAAAAAAATAATTAATTTTATTTGCAGTACCTGCAATCGAGTTTTGTTCATGAATGATTAAGGGAATCTTTAAAAGATAAGAAATAAATGATCCTGAGACGCTGACATATCCACCAAACCCTATAACCAAAACTGGCTTATATTGTTTCAAAATATAGTATGCTTGAAATATAGATTTGATTAAAAGAAAAAAACCAGAAACTTTCTTAATGAAGGATTTACCTCTTATTCCAGCTGAATCGATATGCTTAATTTTTATTGCTTCATTTTTAATTACTGCATTTTCTATACCACTTTTTGTTCCTATCCAAATAATTTTATATCCTTTATTAATTAATTCATTCGCTATAGTATATGCTGGATAGACATGGCCGCCTGTTCCACTGGCAAGTATTGAAATAAATTTTTCAGTCATTAATAGCTCCTTTGTACAGCTTGACTTATTTTTTTTCTATTCTCAATTTGTATTCTAATTAAAATACCAACACAAATAAACATCACTAATATATTTGTTCCTCCAAAACTTATAAAGGGTAGCCCCATCCCTTTTGTTGGCATAATTCCTACATTGACTGACATGTGTATTAGTGTTTGGATTAGAATTAGAAATCCTATTGAATAGGACAAATAAGACGCAAACATCATTTCATTATTTGCAGATTGCTTTGCCAAAATAAATATCCGAGATAAAAGTAAAACAAAAATAATGATAACAAAAAATATAAAAAATAGTCCTAATTCTTCAGCAATTATTGCAAAAATAAAATCATTATATGATTCAGGTAAATAAAAAAGCTTTTGGACGCTAGAGCCTAATCCAAGACCAAAAAAACCTCCTTTGCTAAATGCCAGTTCAGATGCTATAAGTTGAAATCCAGCTCCAGTAGGATCTTCCCATGGATTCATAAAACTAAGTAACCTTTTTAATCTGTATGGGGTCAGAAATGCGATTGATAAGGCTGAAAATAAAAATACAGATAACCAAATCATAAATTTTTTCAAATCAATCCCAGAAATAAATGATAGAGCAAGGAAACTTGAAACCAGCACAACTGCGCTTCCAAAGTCATTTTGTAACAAAATTATGGTTGATAATATAATTACAAAAATTAATGGTTTGTTAAATGATTTCTCAGTATCTTTTCTAACTATATAACTTGATACCCAAATAAGTATAAATAATCTTGATACCTCAGCAGCTTGCACAGTAAATATACCTAGATCTATCCAACGCGTAGCACCTTTAATTGTCTTTCCTAAACCTGGTATAAAAACAAGAAGTGAAATAATAAAAGCAAATAAGAGGATTATTTTGCTATAGTCATCATAAAAACTTAATTTTACTCTTGCTAATAAAAAAGTTACAGATAACCCTAATGCAAGGTATATGGAATGCCTAATAGTAAGATGGAATGCATTTTTATATGTTTGCATAGAATAATCTAAAGTTGATGATGCAACCATGATTAGACCAATAAGTGATAATATACTAATACAGATCACAAAAATATTATCTATACCTCTGCTTTCACTAATTAGTAATGCTTTCTTTATATTTTCACTTAACAATATTATTAACCGCTTTTATAAATTCTATACCACGTTCTTCATAGTTAATAAACATATCAAAACTAGGGCTAGCTGGTGACAACAAAACTGTATCACCTGATAATGCATTTCTATCAGCTATTGCTACAGCATCTGAAATAGATCTTGCATCTATCATTGGTATATTTGTTTTTAAATGATTTTTTATTAAATTACGATTCTCTCCTATAAAAATTAACATTTTAACTTTTTCTTTAATATATGGATTTAATTTTTGATAATCTAAAGATTTTTCTGATCCACCTAAAATTAATAAAGTATTTTTTTTGGTATATTCTAATGCCGCAATAGTAGAAGAAACATTTGTTGATTTTGAATCATTATACCAAAGTATATCTCTATTCTTTTTTATGAATTGAATTCTATGATCTGGATAAATAAAAGTTGATAAAATTTGGAGAGACTTATCAATCTTGATACCTAAATAATCTGCTACAGATAGAACAGCAAGTAAGTTATTAATATTATGAAGTCCTTTAAAAGGGATTTTTAAATCACCATAAATTACATTTTCATCTCTGAGAAGTAGTTTTGTATTATATCTATTATTAATAATAAAGTTATTTTTATTTTTCTCAATGCCAAAAAATTTACAATTTTGTATATTGCCCATACTATTTTTTAGATTTATATTACAGAGTGCATACTCGCAATCCATAAATATTCTTTTTTTTATTGATAAATAATTTTGATACTCTTTGTGTCTCTCTAAATGATCTTCTTCGACATTAGTTATTAAACTTGCCAATGTTTTAATATTTTTGATATTTTCTAATTGATAACTAGATAGTTCTACAATCAAATACTCATATTGCTTATTCAATGACTCTAAAATTGGGATACCATTATTTCCACATGCCAATGAATCAATTTTCAGATTATTTAATAGGTGCTCTAACATGCTAACTGTAGTGGTTTTACCATTCGTACCTGTAACAGCTATGATAGGAGTGTCTGAATATCTACTCCATAACTCTATGTCAGTTATGATAGGAATTGAAAGTGCCCTAATCCTATTTATTATTTTATGTTCTAAATTTAATCCAGGGCTTATAATAGCCTCATCTATATCTTCCAAAAAATCATCTTCAAAATCACAAAACCTATAGTTCAAAAAGTTTTGGCCGTCACAGTTAGAAATATCTATAAATTGTTTTTCTCTCGTATCAAATACCTTAAAACCTATATCTTTTTTATTTAAAAAATTTATACAAGAGATGCCAGTCTTACCCATTCCTAACACTAATTTTTTCTTAGCCACTATTTTACCTAATTTTAAGAGATGACAATGCAATAAGCACAAGAATGAAGGTCACAATCCAAAACCGTACAATAATTTTTGGCTCTGGGTTTTTATAAATCTTTGCCCACTTATACTCAAAATGGTGGTGTAATGGTGACATTAAGAAAACTCTTTTTCCAGTTAACTTAAAATAAGCCACTTGAATAATAACCGAAAGAACCTCCGCGACAAAAACTCCGCTCATTATAGCAAATGCAATTTCTTGCCTAAGCAAGACAGCTATCGTGCCGAGTGCTGCACCAAGTGATAAAGAACCTACGTCTCCCATAAATATATCTGCGGGGTAAGAGTTATACCATAAAAAACCCAAACCTGAACCAACAATTGCACTTGAAAAAATTGCAATCTCTGAAACATGAGGCAAATATGGTATAAGTAAATAATTTGCTATATTTGCATTTCCTTCTACATATGCAAATACTACAAATGCTGATGCAATTAAAATGCAAGGTAAAATTGCTAAACCATCAAGACCATCAGTAAGGTTAACAGCATTGCTAGAACCTACAATAATAAAAATACTCCATGGTATAAATATCCAGCCCAAATATAGAGAAAATGTTTTTATGAATGGCAAAATTAAAGTTAATTCTAAATTGTCTTGTATGTTCGCATACATAAATACCAGAACTATAGTGGCAAAAATGATCTGAAAGAATAATTTTATTTTGCCGCTTAAGCCTTTACTGTCCGAATAAACAAATTTCTTATAGTCATCATAGAATCCAATAATGCCAAAGCTTATTAAAATAGATAAAAGGATCCATATATTTTTATTATAAATATCTGCCCACAATAAAGTACTAATCACTATCGAAATAAGAATTATTACTCCTCCCATAGATGGTGTTTTAGATTTAGTCTCAATATGTGATTCAGGTCCATCAGTTCTGATTGTTTGATACATTTGATTTTCTAAAAGCTTTTTAATTATATAGGGGCTTAATATCAAAGAAGTAAATAAGGCTGTAAGGGCAGCAAGAATTATTCTTAAAGTAAGATATTGGAAAACATTGAAGCCCGAGTAATACTGAGAGAGATAATCAAAAAAATAAATTAACATAGTTAAGTAAGTTTAAGCTTTTCTGAGTGTTAATTCACTAACAATAGTCTCAAATTCCATAAATCTAGAGGCTTTAACTAAAATATTAACATCTTCAGTGATAATATTTTGCATATATTTAATAAGTTCCGACTTATCAGCAAAGTAAAAAGAATTATCTCCAAAATTTTTTATAACTATGTCCTTATAAGCACCCATATAAAAAAGTTTTCTGACTCCAATTTTCTTTGCATACTGCACTACTTCTTTATGAAATTTTTTAGATTCCGACCCTAGCTCACCCATATCTCCCATGACAAACCATGGAATTCCTTCCATTGAAACTAATGATGTTAAAGATAATTTCATGGAAGAGGGATTCGCATTATATGAATCATCGATAATCTTTGATCCATTGATACCTTTATTAATATAAAACCTACCCTGAACTCCATTAAAATCATGATAACCAGCAATAATATTTTCTATGGAAGCTCCTGCTTCATAGGAGCAAGCAATTGCAAAAAGGATATTGTCAATATGTTGCTGATGATGGTCATTTATTTTTAGCTGAAATGACTGATCTTTTGGAATTTTTATGTTTAGCAAATTATTTTTTTTATTTTCAATATAATAGTCTGCAATTTGATTTTTAGAGATAGTTCTAATTTGATGCATTTTAACTAATTCAGCCCATCGTGAATAATTTTCATCATCTTTATTTAGGATTACAATCTTTTTATATCCTTGATCATAGAAAATTTCTTCTTTAGTTAGACGAATATTCTCAATATCTTTAAAACTTTCTAAATGTGCAGATGATACGTTTAAAAGTGCAACAATTTTAGGCAAAGAAATAGATGTCAAATAATCAATATCACCTTTTCTGCTTGCACCCATTTCTAGTACACACATTTTATGATTATTATTCATTTTTAATATTGATAATGGGAGCCCAATCTGATTATTATAATTTCCAAAACTAATTAAAGTGCTTTTAAATTTTGTAAGCATCGAACCTATCAAGTTTGTTGTGGTTGTTTTTCCATTAGTTCCTGTTATTCCTATTGTTAAAGGTTTTATGTTGTTGATATGATAATTTGCAATTTTACCCAAAGCTATAGTTGTATCTTTGACTAATAGGTGTGGAATATTATCACATGGTTTTTCAGTAATAATTGCTGAAGATCCGTTGGTTACAGCGTCATTAATAAAGTCATGGCCATTAAAATTTTCTCCCTTAATCGCAATAAAAATATTTCCTTTTTTTATTTTTCTTGAATCAATTGAAATTCCATCAAATTTAATATTTGGGCTGTCTGTTGTTGCATTTAAAATTACTTCTAATTGTGATAAGTTTCCATTCATTTTAAAATCGCCTTCAGTACCTTAAAATCATTATGTTTAATAATATTTTTCTTATATTTAATCTCGTTTTCATTTCCTTTTCCTGCTATTACAATAAAATCATTTTTTTTTGCAATTGAAACAGCCTTTTTAATTGCTTTTTTTCTGGAAGGTATAATTGAAAGGCTTATTTTTTGATTTACTCCTTTTTTTATATCATTAATTATCTTCATTGAATCCTCATTTCTTGGATTATCATCTGTTAAAATTATATGATTAGAGAATTTCGACGATACATTTCCCATTGCTTGTCTTTTCCATACGTCTCTATCTCCTCCACAACCAAAAACAGTGATTAGCTTACCATTGTTGACTATAGAAAAGAAGTTTGTGGTTCTCAACAAATTAGATAGTGAGCTTGGTGTATGAGCATAATCAATAACATATGTTCCTTTATTTTTTGTTCTTACAAATTGATTTCTACCGACAATGGGTTTAAGTTGACTAATAATTTGACAGATTCTTTTATCTGATATCTTTTGAAGCAAAAGAATTTTTTGGATAACACAAATATTGTAATAATCGGAAACAGTACCTAATAATTTGATAGTTGTAAATTTTTCTTTTAAGTTGAGGTCATAATTAAAGAAGTGTTTATGAGCTTTTGTGGTGATTAATTTCATATTTTTCTTAGTTGTAATGCAATCTTTATTAATAAAGATATGTCTTTTAGTCATATTTAATAATTTCATTTTTGATACTATATAATTCTTAAATGATCCATGATAATCAATATGGTCTTTGTTAATATTAGTTAAGATGCTTAAGTCAAATTTAATATCATCTACCCTCCCTTGCTGTATTCCTTGAGATGAACATTCTATTAATACTATATTAACTTTAGATATGCTAAATTTTTTAAAATACTTAAATAAAATATCAAAACTTGGTGTTGTATAATTTGATTTCTTTAATCTTGGATAAATACCATTGCCTTCACTTGATATAACACCTATTTTTTTTCCACTAAGAGATAAGCTTTGTGCAAGTAAATGTAATTGCGATGTCTTTCCATCAGTTCCAGTTACTCCGATTACTTTAATATTGTTTAATGGATTCTTATATATATGATTAAGAAATTTATTATGATTATCCTTTAAATACTTACAATATAAAACTGGTATATTTTTTAATTCAGAATTATTTTTAAGTTGCACATCAGAAATGATAGCTTTTGCCCCTCTACTTAATGCTTCTTTAATGTAATTATATCTTTTTTCTAATTTAGTTTTAACAGAAACAAAAATCTGTCCCTTTTTAATTACTTTACTATTCCATGCCAAAGCTTTATCAATATCTAAATTGCCAGATAAATTATTTCTTACAAAATTTAATATTTGATCAATATTTTTATTATTTTCTTTCATTTTTCACTATTTTTTTATCTGGGTACACCTTCAAAAGATTTAGTGATTGACTCATAAATTCTTTAAAAATTGGAGCAGCATTTTTTCCACCAGATGCCTTACCTTTTCCTGGGTCAGGCTTCCTGACTATTATAGCAGCAACATACTGTGGATTAGTAGCTGGCACTACTCCTATAAATAATGTGTTGTGCTCTTCTGATGTATAACCTTGTTCCTTTAAGATTTGAACTGTTCCTGTCTTGCCAGCAACCGTATACTTATCTAAGGATGCTTTGGTACCTGTTCCTTTCTTAACTACTTGCATCATCATTTTTAATATCTCTTTTGATAATATTGGATCAATAACATCTTCCTGATAGATTTCATCATCATTTTCAACTTTCTGATAGGTTAGTTGTATAGACTTTCCATGATTTGCAAGAATAGAGTATGCGCTTGATAAATGAAGAAGAGTTGTAGAAATTCCATAACCATACGCCATAGTTTCTTGATTGACTGATTTCCATTGAGAATGATGATTAAGTTCACCAAATTGCTCTCCAGAAAAACCCGTATATAAATTCTGTCCAAACTGCAAAGATGTTAGAGTGTTCCATAAATCTTTTTTATTTAAACTTCTGGATACTAAAACAGCTCCTACATTACTAGATTTTTCAATAATTTGTGATAGTGTGAGTCTCCCATAATTACGTGGATCCTTAATTTTCTTATCACCAATTTTGATTATACCTGGAGTAGTATCTACAAAATCATCTAGACCAATGGTATTTGTATTTAAAGCAGAAAGAATTATAAAAGGTTTTATTGTGGATCCAGGTTCAAAAACTTCCGTAGCTACTCTATTTTTTATATTAATACCCTTCATTTGATTTCGAGATTCAGGATTAAATGATGGATAATTTACCATAGAAATAATTTCTCCAGTTTGATTTTTGACAAGAATTAAGGATGCGCTATCTGCAGAGAATCTTTCAACATATTTTTTTAAAATATTATATCCAATTATCTGGATATTTTTATCCAAAGATAAGAAAATGTCTTTTCCTGATATTGGTTGTTTAACAATTTCAAGAGTTTGTATTGATCTGCCTAAATTATCTTTTTTTATCTTTTTTAAGCCTTTTTTTGAAATGAGTAATTCATTTTTTGATAATTCTATTCCCTCTTGACCAATATCATCGATATTAGTGAAACCTATTATGTTTGAAAAAGCCTCACCACCAAGATATACACGATGATATTCTTTTATAAAATATACAAAAGGTAAATCTAATTTACTAATTTTTGAAGCCAACTCATCATTTATTTTTCTTTTAAGATAAAATTCTTTTCTCTGTTTATATTTATTGATTAATTTTATAAATTTATTATTATCAGTTTTAATCAACTCTAGAAATGGTTTATATCTATTTATCTCTTTTTTAGATAATTTATGTAACATATATGGGTTTATGCATAATGTATTTCTTGGTAAACTCATTGCTAGAATTTCTTTATTTCTATCAAATATTGTTCCACGACTTGTATCAATTACTCTTTCAACAATTTGGCGCTTATCAGCAACTGAGCTCAGATTATTTTTACATTTATCTTTATTTAAAATAAAACAGTCAGTATCAAAAACTTGAAGTAATATTACTCTTGTAATTATAAATACAAAAAAAACGGCGGCAATAAGGTAAATGAAATATTGCCGCCATGCGCTTTGTCTGCTGTTGTCTATGATTTTCTAATCAGCTTGTTGCCTTAAAAAAGCAGGAATGTCTAAATCATCTCCATCTTTACTTTCAGAATTTTCATCTGAAAGTTGTGGTGATTTATCTTCAAACATAGTTCCTTGAGCCGGTCTTAATGGCATCACCTGATTTTCTAATTGTTTCTCTTCTGTTGTTGAAGCTAAAGCAGATTCATCAGATGCTTTGCTTTCATCAAAACCAGTTGCGATGATAGTAACTCTAAGTTCACCACTTGCGTCTTCTTCTTTAATACAACCTGTAATGATTGTCGCATCATCTGCCGCGATATCTTTAATAGTGTTTCCAATACTATTATATTCACTTACAGATAAGTCTGAACCTGCAGTTATATTAACAAGCACTCCACTAGCTCCATGTAGATCAATATTCTCTAGTAATGGACTACTAAGAGCCAATTTCACTGCTTCTTCTGAACGACCTTCGCCTCTTGCTACACCTGAGCCCATCATGGCTTTACCTTTACCTGACATTACAGTTTTTACATCTGCAAAATCAACATTAATTAAGCCTCTGATGGTTATTATTTCAGCAATCCCTTTAACTGCACCTCGAAGAGCATCATTTGCTTGGCCGAATGCATCAAAAATTGGTGCATCAGTTCCAAATACTTCTTCTAGTTTAGAGTTTGGAAGAATAATTAGAGAATCAACCCAATCCTCTAGTTTTGCTATGCCATCATCAGCATGTTGTCTTCTTTCAACTCCTTCCCATTCAAATGGTTTTGTCACTACTGCAACGGTAAGGATGCCCATGTCATGTGCGCATTGTGCTATAACAGGCGCAGCACCTGTTCCAGTACCACCTCCCATCCCAGCAGCAATAAATAACATATCAGCTCCTTGAATAGCATCTTGTATTTTGTCTCTATCTTCTTCTGCGGCTTGTTTGCCTATTTCTGGATCAGCACCTGCTCCAAGTCCCTTTGTAATTTCAGATCCTAATTGTACTGTCGTGGCTCCTTTTATGTCATTCAATGCTTGAGCGTCTGTATTGGCTACTATAAATTCAGCACCATGAATCTTCGACTCTAACATTGATTGAACAGCATTTCCGCCACCGCCACCAACGCCAATGACTTTAATCACTGCATTCTGGCTATAATTTTCAATTAACTCAAACATATTACTAACCTCCAGCCTACTCAGCTAAATCTAAATAAATAATTCTATTCTTTGAAGGTATATCCATACCCAAACTCTTTTTGAAACCTTCTTTCATTAATTCTTTTTCCAATAGAGTGGTTTTAACATTTAACAATTCTTTATATTGATTAATTTTTATTGATAATTGCTTTTCTACGCTCTCAATTTGTATATTCATAATTCTATTTTGATGCTTAACATATATAACTAAGAAAGATGAAAAAGCTATAACAAATAAGATAGTTATATTAACTATGATTCTCATTATACTTCTCCAAAATATTTAATTTTGCTGACCTAGATTTCTTATTAATTTTAATTTCTTCATATGTTGGTTTAATTGGCTTGGCTATTATTTTATACATTTTTGTCAGGAACTTTTCACTTAAAGGAAGGTCTCTTGGCGCCGATAAACTTTTATCTGTATGAGTTATAAAATCTTTTATTAAGCGTTCTTCTAACGAGTGATAAGTTATTAATACTAATCTTCCTTTTGGAGCTAAAATATTATATGTTTTTTCCAGTGCCCTTCTAAGCACTTCTAGTTCTTGATTTATGTGTATTCTTATCGCTTGGAATGTACGTGTTGCATTATGTTTTTTTGTTTCATTTTTTGGTATAGATTTATTAATTATATTTACTAAATCTGCAGTAGTACTAATTTTTTCTGTCACCCTCTGCTTGACAATACCTTTTGCTATTCTTTTAGCATAACGTTCGTCACCATATTTTTTGATTATTGTAGCTAACGTACTTTCGCTTGCGGTAGCAAGCCAATCACTAGCAGAATCACCTGAACTCTGATCAAACCTCATATCAATTGGCCCTTTCCTCAAAAAACTGAATCCTCTTTTAGGGTTTTCTAAATGTTCAGTTGAAACACCAAGGTCAAATAATATACCGTTTACTGAACCATAGATTCCCCACTCTTTTGAAAGGGATTCTAGAGAGGAGAAACATCCATGTTTCAGGGTAAACCTTGTATCTTCTAAAAATTCTGTTTGATTGGTTTTTATTGTTGATGGATCTTTGTCTATTGCATAAAGCCTTCCTCTTGTACTTAATTTATTTAATATGGCTTGTGAGTGTCCACCAAAACCAAAAGTAGCATCAACATAAATGCCAGCTTCTTGTATGTTTAGAGCATTTAGTGCCTCATTTTGCATAACTGGTATATGTTTAGCTAAATCATTCATTTAATCGCCTTTTTAAATTTGACAATACTGTCATATGCGTTACGTGCTTCTATAAACCTTTGAAGTAAATTGATATCATTTTTTGTTTTATCGGGGTGATATTTTAAAGCAACTTTGAGAAATGCCTTTTTGATTGCACTTAAATCTTCATGTCCACTTATACCTAATGTTCTAAAACATCTCGTAATATCCATTAGATTCTAATGCCTCCCAAAACAGATTCTTCAGATTCATCAGTTTCTTCAGTTCTCCATTTTGATATTTTATTTTCCCAAATATTATTTCCCCAAATCTCAAATTTTTTTCCTTGCCCAATCATTGTTATTTTTTTGCTTAGTTCTGCTATAGATCTCAAAGGTTGAGATATTAATATTCTTCCAGCCTTATCCATTTGAATATCCTCGGCATGGCCAACTAACAGCCTTTGTACTCTACGTGAATTTTTCTGAAAAGCAGGTAAGTCGTTGATTTGCTTCTCTATATCATTCCAAGAAGACAATGGATAAAGTAGAAGGCATTTTTCCCCTGGATCGACAGTAATTATCATGTTTCCAGAAGATTGGTCATTAATAGCAGCTCTATACTTAGTTGGTATAGCTAATCTACCTTTACCGTCAAGATTTATATTATGTATGCCTCTAAACATATCTACCATTATTCTCCACAATTTAACAAAAAACACCATTTATCAACACTATATGTGTTTTTTTTAACATATGCAAGGATCAATAAAAGTAGTTTTGTGGTTATATATGGTGGGTTTTTTAGTATATTTGATTAATATGTTTATAAACAATAACTTATCAGTTTATAGTGAATTTTATATGAGAATATAGGCTGAGAGCCAGCAAATAAGCCGGGTTCTGTCTTGTGCAGTCATTAATCTAGGGTTTTTGTCACCAAAAACCTCAAGCAGCATACCATATAGCAAGTCTTAGGCTGACATTCGCTATAAATTTGCCTTGCTCCGAACGGGGTTTGCTCTAACCGTATTAGTTACCATATACGTGGTGAGCTCTTACCTCACCTTTTCACCCTTACCAAATACTGGCGGTTATTTTCTGTAGCACTTTCCGTAAACTCACGTTTCCCAGGTGTTACCTGGCGTTCTTGCCTATGGAGCCCGGACTTTCCTCTGCAATTTGCAGCAACTGCATTGCTGACTCTCGCCTTGATTATATAGAAAAAAAGTAAATATTTGAATACTTCTCTCTTTACTTTAAAGCCACAATATATGCAATCCAGCCAGGATCTGGATCACATTTCTTCATACGATAAAATTTTTCTGATTCACAGTCATTTTTCTCATCCCAGCCTTGCATATAAATATCAACTGATTTGAAACCAACGGCCTTTAAACATTCAGTAATTTCAGGAAGCGACCAAAGCCTCCAATCATACTTAAATGCTTTTTTAATTTTGGAACCATTGGGAAATTCAAAATGAATATAGCAAGTTATTTCATTGGTGATTGGGTTAAATTTACTTTGATCCCATACATACGTAAAGCCATTATGTTTAGTACTTTCCTCTAGCTCCTGATGAGCCTCATATCCTCCAAAAGCATCTATTAAAAGAATTCCATCTTTTTTTAGGTGTTTAAGCGCATTAGAAAAATATTTTTTTAAATCATCTCTATTCTTAAAAACCCAATAGCTAAAATTCATTGCGACAACCGAGTCTACTTTCTTTGTTTTGTGATTAAGAGAGTTTCCATGAATCAAATGCAATCTTTTAGATTGTTCATCAGTAAGGTTTTTGTTTATTCTCCTTTTTGCAACATTTAATATTTTTTTATCCAAATCTATTGCAAATGCATTTTTTTTCTTACTATCTTTTACCCATGTGGCTGAAATGCTTGCCGTTGCGCAAAAATCCTCTCTGATATCAAAACATTTTCCCCTATTGTATTTCTTAAACATTTTTTCAATAAATTCAACTTCAAATTCAACGGATTGGACCGATCTTTCATATAAATCATATATGTCAGCATTCTTTGAATTTAATTTAGACTTTTTTTTCATAAATCAACTCCTCAAATAAAGGCACTTTTAGAATATCAACTTCACCACGGATAATCATGTTTAAAAACTTTTTCCATTTCTTTGAAAAACCTGTTTTGTAATATAAACCAAATAAATGTTTCAATAAAAAATACTTGCTTACACCAGAGTTAATTTGTTTAACTGAATATCTCAAATATTTCTCTAAAATAGTTTTTTTATCATAAAAGGATATAGAGTTAAAAATCTTGTTTTCTATATTAACAAGAAACATAGGGTCATCATAAATCTTTCTACCAATCATTACTCCATCAAAGAGATTGGAATAATGAATTATCTCATCCATGGTTTTAATTCCTCCATTTAAAATTATAGAAAGGTGAGAAAATTCTTGTTTAATCTTTAGAGCATCATCATATCTCAAAGCTGGTATATTTCTATTTTTTTTAGGGCTTATTCCTTTTAAGATTGCATTTCTTGCATGTAAAAAATAACTACTGCATCCTGCCTTTGATGTTTTATAAATAAACTGATGTAATAAATCTAAGTTCTCATCATAATCAAGTCCTAATCTAGTCTTTATAGAAACAGGTAAAGTGCATGATTCTTTAATGGCTTCTACAATTTCAGAAACTTGATCTGGATAATTCATTAAACATGCTCCAAATTTTCCTTTTAAAACTTTATTGCTTGGACATCCTATATTTAAATTAATCTCACTAAAGCCTTTTTCTTGAATAATCTTTGAACATTTTATGTACTTTTTAGGATCTGATCCAGCTAGCTGTATTGTAATCGGATGTTCATAATTACATATCTTGGTTCTATTTCTATGAGTATGAAGAAATGTATCGCAGGTAATCATCTCCGTATAAAGATGAATATTTTTTGATAGAATTCTTACAAAAGTACGAAAATGTTGATCTGTTCTGCCAACCATTGGAGCTAAATATATTCGTTTCTTTGTCATGCTAGGTTATTCTATTAAATAGACTATTTTATATTTTATTTTATATTAATGCCATGATTGAAATAGATAAAAATCAATTAACTGCCTTAATTTTAGCTGGTGGAAAATCCTCTAGAATGAAGGGTCTTGATAAAGGCCTTATAAAGATTAAAGATAAATATTTAATCCAACACTTGTGTTCTTTATCTCAAACTTATTGCACTGATGTTTTAGTTAATGCTAATAAAAATTTAGATATCTATAATAACCTTGGTTTCAAAGTATGCGTAGATTCAATGAGTGGTTATCTTGGACCATTGGCTGGAATGTATACTGGTTTAAAAGAATCGCATACAGAATATCTAATTACCTTACCATGTGATGGACCATTTATTAACGAATCTTACTTCAAAAAAATGATATTATTAGAAGATGATTCTGATATTAATGTTGCATTTGATGGAGAACGATTACAACCCGTATATTGTCTCATAAAAAAGTCTTTACTTGGTAGTCTTGAAAAATTTTTAGATTCAGGAGAAAGAAAAATTGATAAATGGTTTGAATTGTGTTCGGTTAATACTATTAACTTTGAAAATAATAAAGATTTATTTATTAATATCAACAACAAGGAAGATTTAAATAAGTATAAAGAAAAGATTAAAGATATTTTAAATAAAGATGAATAATAAAAATAAAAGAATAGCTTGGGCAATAACAGGTTCTGGTCATTTTTTAAAAGAGTCAATGGAAATTATTAATTCTTTGAACAATATAGATTTATTCTTAAGTAAAGCGGGAGAAGAAGTCTTAAAATGGTATGGTTATAAGTTGAGCGATCTTAAAAAAAATAAAATTAAGGTTTTCAAAGATGTAACTGCAAGTTCTGCTCCAGTAAGCTTATTTTATGAAGATGTTTATAAAGTGTTAATTGTTTCACCAGCAACATCAAATACGGTTGCTCAAATGGCATATGGGTTTTCTGATAATTTAATATCAAATATTTTTGCGCAAGCTGGTAAATGTAATGTTCATTCAATTGTACTAGCCTGTGATACAGAACCGGTTATAATTACACCTGCCCCTGGCAAAATGGTGACAGTTTATCCTAGAGAAATTGATCTTAAAAACTATAAATTGTTAAAGAAGTTTAAAAATACTGATGTTGTCAAAAATATTAATGAACTAAAAAAAGTAATTAAAAAATGGCGTTGAAAGAAAAAATTCTTTTTATTACAGGAAAGCTTGCCGAAAGAAGTTTGAAGAGAGTTATAAATGAAATGGGTGAACTTCCTTTTGATTACGAGATTCGTAATCTAAATATTAGTGTTGCATCATTATTAACGACACAAATGATAGAAAGAAGAATCGGTGATGTCTCAAGCTTTGATAAGATCATAATTCCAGGAAGAACTAGAGGCGATATCTCTATATTATCTAAAAAATTAAAAGTTGATTTCGTTCGAGGGCCCGAAGAACTCAAGGATCTACCCAATTTATTTGGAAAAGAGTCATTCAAGCATGATTTATCACAATATGAAGTTTCTATTTTTGCTGAAATTACTGATGCACCAAATATGAATCTAGAACAGATTGTAGAACAAGCAAACTTTTATAGAGATAATGGTGCTGATGTAATAGATGTCGGTTGTCTGCCAAATATTGAATTTGGTCATCTAGAAGAAACAGTGCAAGAATTAAAGCGTTTAGGTTTTTTTGTTAGTGTAGATTCTCATAATGATAATGAGCTGATTAGAGGAGGTAAAGCAGGAGCAGATTATCTTCTAAGTATAAAATCAGACAATTTTTATATTTTAGATGAAGTAGACTCATACCCTATTCTTATCCCGCTGGATGGAAAATTAGATGAATTATATAAAATCATAGATAAATGTATTCAACAAAAAAGAACTTTTATAGCTGACTCTATCCTAGACCCAATTAATTTTGGTTTCACAAAATCTATTTTACGATATGCTGAACTGAGAAAAAAATATCCGGATATACATATCATGATGGGTTCTGGTAATTTAACAGAATTATCACACGCAGATACAACGGGGCTTACTCTATTATTGATGGGAATAGCTTCAGAATTAAAAATAAACCATATTTTAACAACACAGGTTAGCGATCATTGTCAAACAGTTATAAAAGAAACTGATATAGCACGCAGAATACTGCATGCATCTTGTATGAGCAATATGACGCCCAAACATATTAGTAATGACTTGCTAACTACTCATGAAGACAAACCTTTTAAATTTTCTTATGATGAAGTTTTAGAATTATCAAAAGATATTAAAGATCCTAGCTATAGAATAATGGTCACAGATAAAGGAATTCATGTTTTTAATAGAGATGGGTTTGAAACGGCAAAAGATCCCTTTGATTTTTTCAAAAATTTAAATGTAGATAATGATACAGGTCATGCTTTCTATCTTGGAGTTGAGTTAGCAAGAGCACAGATTGCATATCAATTAGGTAAATTCTATTCACAAGATGAAGAATTATCTTGGGGATGTTTAGTAGAAAAGGAAGAAGATGATAAAATGTCATTTAAAACCGCTGGACCAACATATAAAAAGAAATGATACATGAAGTAATAGTAACCACTAAATCTATTAATGGCGATGTACATAATGCGCCAATGGGGATTAAAATAGACCAGGAAAAAGTTTTTATTTCACCCTTTAAGCCATCAACAACATTGGCGAACTTAATTTCACAAAAAAAAGCTGTAATAAATTTTACAGATGATGTAAGGATTTTCGCAAGCATTATTTGTGGAATAAAAAAAGACTGGCCTTTAATTAGTCTTAAAAATGTTGATATACCAAGATTGGAGAATATAAATTCTCATTATGAGATTTCTGTGACTGAAACAATTGATGATGAAATTAGACCTAAAGTTATCTGTGAGATTCTAAATAAAGAAATTCATAGACCATTCTTAGGATTTAATAGGGCGCAATTCTCTGTTATTGAAGCCTCTGTATTAGTTAGTAGGTTAGGACGTATATCTCTAGAAAAAATCTTAAAAGAGATTGAATATCTAAAAATAGGTATAGAAAAAACATCAGGTGATAAAGAAAAAGAAGCATGGGATTGGATAGAAAACAAAATTGCTAATTATAGAGAAAAAAAATGACTGGTTTTCTTGCAAGTATTAAGAATATTGAGGAAGCAAAAAAAATTATTGATGCAAAAGTAGATATTGTTGATCTGAAAAACGTTGATGATGGGGCTCTTGGTTTTGTTGGACTAGACATTATCAATAAGGCAAAAAAAACTCTACAACATCATAAAATAAGTGTGACCTTAGGCAATAATCCAAATCCAAATAATTCAAATACTATTTCAATATTATCTAAAATTGTTAATAAAGAAATTGAATATATAAAAATTGGTCTATTTGATAAGAATATGATTGATGAACATAAAGTACTATTACAAAAATTCTCCTTTGCTCAAACAAAACCTATTTGTGTTCTATTTGCAGACAAAACATTTGATCTGAATATTTTGGAAGAAATTATAAATATGGGTTATCAAGGAATTATGATTGATACTGTTAATAAAAACTCTAAATCTTTAACTGAAATTCTCAAACCCTCTGAAATTAAAAAATTTGTGTCAATAACTAAGAAAAATAAAACTCTTTGCGGTTTGTCTGGTTCGCTCAAGATTAGCGATATTAATAATCTGAAAAGATTCAATCCAGATTTTCTTGGTTTTCGAGGGCAATTATGTTCGAATCAAGCTGATAGAAGTGAGATTAATCTTAATCTACTTAAAAAAGTTTCATCAGCTATAAACTCAAGTATTATCTGATTTTAGAGCATTTATAATTGGGCTTACCTTATCTATAGTTTCTTGAAACTCTGACTTAACATTTGAATCATAAACTATGCCACCTCCGCCCCAAAAATAGAGGTAATTCTTATTTGCAATAATAGTTCTGATAGCGATATTTAGATCCACCTTATTGTTAAAACTAATATAACCAATAGATCCACAATAAATACTTCTTCTATTTGACTCAAGCTCATTAATTATTTGCATTGAACGTATTTTCGGTGCACCTGTAATAGATCCACCCGGGAAACAATCTCTTATCAATTTAAAAATATTACTCTTATCAGATATTTTTCCCTCTATTGTACTAACTAAGTGATGTACATTCGAAAAAGTTTCAATTTCAAAAAGTTTTTTTACCCTTATAGAGCCAAAATTACAGTTTCTACCTAAATCATTTCTTAATAGATCAACTATCATTAAGTTTTCTGCTTTATCTTTATTTGAGTCAATAAGTTCTTGTTTTAATTGCATATCTTTTTGTTTATTCTCATGTATCGGTCTGGTACCTTTAATTGGTTTTGTTTCAACATGATTATTTTCTATCTGTAAAAATCTTTCAGGCGAGTAACTCAAAATTTTAACAAATGGAAAATTCATATACGAAGAATACGGAGCTTTGTATTTTTGCAAAACCTTCTTAAAGATTTCCCACGTATCTCCCTCATAGGAAAGGGAAAATCGTTGTGCAAAATTTATCTGATAACAATCTCCTTTTTCAATATAAGACTTTATAGAATTAAATTTTTCAACATATTCTTCATAACTTAAATTAGAGCTGTACTTTGAATTAATTGAAAAAGTTCTCTTTTTCTTCATTGCAAATTTTTTATTTTTAAAGTTATTTATAATGTCTTTAATCAAATCATTCTCAGCTTCATATATTAAAATTGATTTTTTTAATTTATGATCTATTATTATCGACCAATCGTAGATGCCAAATGCCATGATTGGAGTATTATCAGAATCAGCGCTGACAGACTTGATAGATTCATATTTATTTCCTAAATCATATGAAAAATAACCTATGGCACCACCAGAAAAAGGTAAATCAGTATAATTATTAGAAAAGGATTCTTTCATTGTGTCCTTGAGCACGTCCATAGGATCATCTCTAAAAACTTTTTTTGAACCATTAAATTCAACAATTGTGGCATTCTGATAAGCTATAATTTTTTTAATTGGGCAACAGGAAATAATGTCATATTTTTCTGTATCAAATACATCAAAATTACTACATAGAAAAACTGACCAATCTTGATCTTTTAGAAAATCAAAAATTTCTGAAGTATTGCTATAATAATCGAATTCTATTCTATTCATTTCTTAATTTAAATAACATACTTATAGAGTAAGCTGGTGCAATATCTGATGGCAAGAATAATTTTTTATTATAATCTTGATAGAAGCTATTAAAGTCTTTATAGTTTAGCTTAACTTTTTTAGCAATTTCCTCGACTAGGAAACTCCCTATTCCAATTCCAATAATTTTCACCGATTTATCATTTTTGAAGTTTTTTCGTAATAGATTGTTTATCTTTTTCGTGAGAAAGTCTTTTTGAGATAGCTTTATTTTTTTTGCTAAGTTTATTACTGTTTTTTCATTTTTTGATTCATAGTCAAAACCCAATATGCGAGAGAGTCTTCTCAAACTATTTCTATAAGATTTACTTTTGTGGTCACAACTTTCTGAGTAATCAATTTTAGGATTTATGTCAGATAAAATACTATATACATCAGACATATTAGAAAAATTTTCAGGAATTATAGGGAACCTTTTTTGGTGACTCAGTATCTCTTTTGTAACCGCATGTACTGGTGTTCTTAACACACCCATATATATCAATTCAGAAGATTGTAGTCTCAAAAGATCACTATAATTTTTGTTGATACACTTGCCTTCTTTTATAAGCATAATGTCTGTTGTTGTTGATCCAATATCAATCGCAATCGCATTATTTATTTTTGTTTCAAGAAACTTTGCCGTAGCAAACCAATTTGCTGATGATATAGATTCTGAACTAATACTCTTACTAAGTTTAAAGAAGAATGGTTTCTTAATTGAGAATACATAGTTGTTTTTATTGACAGTATCAAAAATATTTAAAATATATTTAACTCCTTTACTCCTAGATTCAAAAATATCACTCATCTCTCCTGACATTGTTATAATATTTATTACATTAAATTTTTTTTTATATTTTCCACAAATAGAAGAGATAATTTTTTTTAATGGATTAGTTGATTCCCATAAATGACACTTATATATATCAAATGCAGAACTGTTAGGCTTTATTGTAGATAATTTAGTATGTGCTCCACCAATGTCCCAACCTAAATATAAATTTTTCGTTTTATCTTGTTTCATTTAAATTGATACAGGATTTCTTTCCACTAACTATTCTTTTCTTTATTTTTTTTCCAATCATTAGATTAACAAGATTAATTCCTAAAGTCTCTCTTAATCCAATATATGAAGTTGTCAACCTTGGATTTATTTCTACAAGATGTAGGCCCTTATCATTAATTATTATATCTATGCCAATGTATCCATATAGTTTTGGTAGTATGTATTTTATTCTTTCTAATAGAACATATATTTTTGTACAACCTACAGTTTTGTCATTAACAATAATTTTATTTAATTTAATGAAACCTTGTTTTATTTTTATATCTTGTTTATTAATGCTCAATAAATATATATCATCTCTACTAAAGAATGCCGATATGCTGTATGACTGTCCATGAATATAGGGTTGCACGATATAATTATTATTATAACCAGAAAAACCTTTGTCAGATGGGCCCTTAAAGATTTTAACAAAAGAGCATCCAGCTCCATATTTATCTTTAACAATTAGGTTTTTTAGTTTTTTTATTTTTCTTATGTCATTAATAGCATATGTTGGTATTGTATTTATATTATGACTAATGAAAAAATTATAAAAAGATAATTTGTTTGATAATAAAGAAATTATTTTTTTATCTGAAATAATCTTATTTATTTTATTTTCTTCTAGAAATTTAACATACTTATATAAATCAAGATTTGTTTCAGGCAGTATTGGCAATATATAGTCAAATTTCTTTAGGAAGTCTTTATCATAAATTTTTTTTATATTTTTTCTATTTATAAGGATTGATTCCGATGTAACAAGATTATTTAATCTTTCATCTAAGAAAAAATTGAATGAAACCCCATCCGATGCTCGCATATCGCTATAGAGGTTTGATGTAATTAATTTGGCTTCATTGAGTAAAGTTGAACTTAAATCTTCATTTATCAAACCACCTCCTGTAACATATTCATATATTAGTATCTTAATCATTGATGGACATCATTCCTGTTATAGACATATTAGAGAGTCAAGTAGTTACAGCTTTAAAAGGCGATAGAAACACATATAAAAAAATAAACCCCAAACTATACAATACCACAGAGCCTGTTGAAATAATTACTCATTTAATAGATATATATTCTCCAAGAATAATCTACATTGCTGATCTTGACGCAATAATATCAGATAAAGTTAATCATAATATTTTGATGCAAATATTAAAAAAATTTCCAAAAGTTAGTTTTTGGATAGACTCTGGCCTCAATAAAATCAAGCTAGATAAAAATTATAATAATTATGTGCCAGTATTTTGTAGTGAAAAAGCAAAAGATTTTGAATTAAGTTCAGAAAAGTTTAAAAAACATATTTGCTCCATAGACTATAAAAATGGGATTATAGGTCCAAAATCAATTCATAGATGCATAAGAACGCATCCAAGAAAAGTAATTATAATGGATTTATCACGAGTAGGTACAAAATCAAAACCAAACTTCCATATAATAAAAAAGTTTATTACAAAAAAATATAAAACTGAATATTATGTTGCTGGCGGAATTAGATCTATGTTAGATATAAAGTTTATAAAAAATCTTGGAGCAAGCGGTGTATTGGTATCTAGTTTATTATCTATGAATAAACTTCGAAAATTTAGTTTCCTAAAAGAGAGAGCCAACCGAGCTTAAAGCACGGTTGGCAATTCTCATAATTGTTATTTTGGTGAAAATGGATGTTGTGTAGATTTTCCTGCTACAACTTCTCCAGCTTTTGGTTTACCAGCAACAGCATTTTTGATTGCCATTTTGGTAGCTTCATAGTTGTAATCATAGATTCTAGTATCATCACTTGCATCCCAGTGGATAAATACACCAACGCAGATGAAAATATCTTCTGCTTCTTTTTCTGGTATTGTTCCATCTTCAACACAATCAGTTACAGCTCTTGCTACAGCTGCTTGTGCAGGACCAAACATTTGAACTGCTTGCTTAGCACCTTTAATTGTTACTTTGTTAAACATAACTGTGCTTGGTTTACAAGCTAAGTTAGGTGCAACTACAGCTAAAAGAGATGTAAACCCATCTTTGTTGTTACATAGTGAATTACAAAACGCATCTTCAACTGCTGATCCACGTGGACCCATTAATAGGTCAATATGTGAAATTTCATTGTCGCCACCTTCGGTAACAACTAGAGCTTCACCTACTAACACTTTATCAACTACTGCCATTATTATCTCCTGTGTTATTTATCGGGCCTAAAGCTTTAATTTTCAACCACAAATTTGAGCGCAAAATCCATCTTCAAATTTTATTGAAGATTTTTTTTATCATCAAACCTGCGACAAGTAAATCTGCTGTCGTCCCCGGATTAATTCCTTGTTTTTTGTATTCATAATCAAGTTCTCTTAAACGATTATTAAGTGAATCTTGATTAATTCTCTCCGTAACTAATATTTTTAGCAAATCATTGGCTTGATTACTAGTCTTTTTTGCTATTTTATGCCCAAATTTCCTCTCAATATGAGAATCTGGCATATTGCTTAATACTTCTAGGAATGTCAAAGAAATGGACAAACTAAGTGATTTATAACGCTCCTGGTAGCTATTTAGGCATGGAACTACAAAATTTAGAACATCATTGAACATATTCGTATATTGATAGGCGATTCTGTCATATTTTGATGAATATTCCATAATCTCCAAGAGCCCAATCTCAGGCAAAGTGCGTGTATCATGATCTTTGCTGACACCTAATCCGCCTGGGTTTATTAGATTAATAGCTTTACAAACTGATACTGTATCTGATTTTGTAGTATTCTCTAGAGTTAGTGTTAGGCCTTTTTTCAAAGGATAGTCTTTATAACAGATAAGTGAGTGGATTAATGGCGCACAAACCAAAATAATTCCTAAATTAGTATTTTTTTTCACAAATTTATGTGTTTGTTCAACTGATAAAAATATTCTATTACCAAGACTTATTTCTTTAAGAAATAAATGTTTAGAACTATGTTCATAACTATTTAAATAATCATCAGAATTAGTATCTTTGTGCGGAGAACTGATATATACATTTCCAGGCTTTATAATCTCAACATCTTTCTTGCAAGCAAAGCTATATGCTTCTTTTAAGGAAGAGTATTCAGGTCCAGAATCAATTTTAGGATAATTGATATTCTTGTACATTATTAAGGAACAGGTTTAATAGATAGATTTGTATTATTTCTTGATGAATTTAAAAAAGCATTAACTATTACATCAGCAATATTTTCTTTATTTATAGACTGTAATCCTTTCCATGCCGGAATTCCATTAACTTCAATAACAAAAAATTTATCTTTTTGTTTAATAATATCTACGCCACATAATGATAGATTTGTTATTTCTGCTGCTGCCAATGCAATTTCAGCCATTTTCTGATCAAGTTTTATTGGCATACATTTAGCTCCCTTCGAGAAATTATTAATATAAGATTTGCCATATCTTATCATTGAAAAAACTTTATTTTTATTTATATTCTTTACAATAAGTACTCGATAGTCATGGAATGGATCAGTGTCTAAAAATTCTTGAAGATAATAGATATTGCTTTCGTTATCAATAGAGTCCAAATCCTCTAATTTTTCAATTTTTTTTATATTGTTTCCTTGTGAACCAAATATTGGTTTATATATTAATTTACATTCTTTTAATATTTTTTTGACAAGATTTTTTGTCTCTTTTTTTCCCCTAATAACCCAAGTTTTTGGAGTATTTATATTAAGAGAATTAAGTAAAGCTGTGGTTAAAGATTTATCTACAGTCAGCTCGATATTTTCTGCTGTATTAACAACATTTGCGCCTTGCATTTTAAATATTTTCAGTATATTCAGATAAGTAACTATTTCTTCCAAACTACCATTTGGTATGAATCTAACCATTACATCCGTAACATTGTCTAATTCTCTATTGCCATAAAATACTTTATTCTCATTTTTTACAAAAGATAGAGTTAATTGAGTTAAGTTATAAGATTCAACTTTGATTTCCTGCTTTAAAAAAGATCTTTTTAATTGATTAAAATGCCAACCTTGTTGATCAGTTAATATTAAAACTTTTCTCATTTAGTGAAAGATTTATCGATTAATTCTGGATTAATCTTTCCATTTCTAAAGGTATTTCCAGTCTTGATTGATGTAACTATTACATAGGCCGGACTAAAGAGCATTTTATCAATTTTATAAAAATCATATTTATATTCTTTAAAAACTTCAGCAAATGGTTTCCCGTAATCGCTAGAAGTTGAACTTGGTAGTCTTTTTGCAAGCTCATCAGCTTCATCATCTGGTACATCAACAAATAAATGAACCTTACCTCCATATAAAATAGCATCATTTGTTCTTCCCATTCCATTTAAAAAATCAGGTGCAGGTGGAGGTAAAGGTGCAGAACCAAACCCATCTATAATTTTATCTAATGGAAAACCAAGTTCGTGTACTTTATGCATTCCAACCTCAAGAACACGACCAACAATTTGAACGCATCCAGAAAGTGATCTTGTAGGAGTTAATATAACAGTAAGGTTTTTTTCACTAATATTGCAATCATTAACTATTTTATCAATAATTTCTTGTGGAGGTGTAGTATCTACTTCCATAACTGCAACAGTAGAAAAAAATTTATCTTTGTAACCTAAATCTGTAAATAATTCTTCCTTACATGCTAATGAACGACATGGGCCTGAACCAAGAGCATTAAAATTTTCTTCATCTTTTACATGTGAAAGACTCCAGCCGGCATATTGACTTGCAAGACAACTCAAAACTGGGTTTGTGCTATGTACATCTACTGATAAAGGCCATTTTTCAAAAGTATTATTCATGGATAATGATACAGTTCCTAAACCACCCATACATATTTCAGTTATTAATCTCCCTGACTCAAGGCAACCTTTATGATTAATGCCAGCATCAATTAATTTAGCGCCACCCGAGCTTGTTGTTATTCCAAGATTAAGTTGATCTACATTCTCAATTAATTCTTCAACAAGAGGTTTTGTGATTTTATTTATACTTATTTGATCTGTCATATCTAGATATCTATATCATAACAGTTAAAATACTTTCTTGTCATACTAATTCTTTTCTTTAATGACTTAATTACTTTTGATGGTGAGTCAGATAAAAAATTAATCGTAAAAACTGGACTATCCTTTTTTATAAATTCACCTTCTAATGGTAGGTTTGTAATAGATGAATCACCTTGAATTTTATTATAAAAAGTAAAGTTTGACCTACTAAACATATGTATAAAACCATAAAATTTTTTAAGTTTAGGATAATTGACTTTCATTCCACCATTTTTAAGATTAATTTGAGATTTCAGTAAGTCATTAGCATAGAGTTCATTATATATCCTGAAAGTTGATGTAATGCGTGGATTTATATCAATTACAAAAACCTTATTCTTATATATCTTAAAATCTATCGTGTTATAACCTTGCAAATCTATTAACGATGAAAATATTTCAATTGATTTCTTTATTTTAGTTGATTTTTTAATCCTACTAATATTCATTGCGCCAGCATGTATAAATGGACTGGTTGGAAATTCTTTTAATGTAAATAATTGATTAAATCCAAGGAAAAAAAATTTTTTCTTGTTTCTAAAAAATGATATAGAGAATGTTTGTCCGGGTATAAATTCTTGATAATAATTATTCTTATTATTTTTACTAGCAAAGCTTATATGCAATCCTCCAAAGCCTTGTAATGGCTTTACAATAGTTTTTATTGTTCTATCAAGAGGTCTAAAGCTTGTTTTGGGGATATGTAATCCACTTATATTTAATGCTTTTTCCAACTTTAAAATATCATTGCAGTGCTCAAGCATTTCAAAAGAATTTCCCTGAACATCAACTTCAGAATCCAATATTTTGTAGGTGTGTGGTTTATCTTCTAGCCCAGATCCATAAATTAGTTTTATTGATTTATAATCTTTCTGTATTTTTTTGATAAACTTTTTTAAGAAGTTTTGTCGAGAAATTTTATTTAAATTATTTTGATTAAAACCATCAATGCAGAAAGTTTTATATCCTAGTTTTTCTGCTTGAGTTGCTAAATATTCTGTATGGGTATTTATTATTAATACAGCTTTACGCATTCTTCTGTGCAAACTCAAATGCATGCTCAAAATCTAAATAAACAGGCTTATCTGTATTGCACATTAATTTGAGACACTCATGCTGAGCCTTATATTTAACATTTCCAATTGCTAAAGCTCCAATTCCATAACAATCAGAAGAAGAATCTTTCATTTTTACAACATTATCACTTACACCTACACCATAAATCCCTGAAGGTGGAACTGCATTTGTATCAGCACAAATTTTTAATGCTTTTGAATTTTTTACTAAATCTTTATTCATAATCTCTATTCCTGGTGCTGCTGTTCCAAAAACTATATCAGTATCCGATAAAAGAGATTCTTTGTCAGCATCTAAACCTACATTCACATTTGAAGATTTATATCTTTCCCTACACAAATTGACGACTTTTTCAGTCTTTTCTGCATTCCTTCCAACTACATAAACATTTGCACCTGCTTTTGCAGTAATGACAGCAGAAACGATTCCCACGGGACCAGTACCTCCTAGAATTGCAATTTTTGTATCTGCAAGTGTAAGATTAAATTTTTCTTTAAGAGCTTTTTCAGTAACAGCAACCATTCCAGCGGCAGTTGTAAATGCTCCACTAGGATCAGCAAAGACTGAAACTTCAAAAGGTGGAACCATCGATTTTTTTGCTTCATTGATCATATCCATTGCCATATGACAATCTCTTCCTCCAAAAAAAATTCCTGTACGCTTTAAAGCAGAAGTTGATCTAGAAAAAATTGCATCTTGCACTAAAGTTTGTACTTCTTCCATCTCAACTGCAGTATAAGGAATTATAGAATTCCATCCTGCATCAAAAGCCATATTGGCATCAAAAGGACTTAGGTTTTTTTCTGGTGTTATCATATGTAATAAGTAAGGCTTTTCCATAAATTCCCCCGAATTTAAATATTTTTTATTGTATAGCCAGAGTTTTTAGCGCTGGCAATTTCATATGTAAGATTATTATACATTTTAAATTTAGTCTTTATAATTTTAATCACCTCTTTAGCAGAAGGCAATGATTCTGTGAATATATATGAAAATGGGCCCCATGAGCTTTGCCCAATGCCCAATGTTCTAGACTTTGATAAATATTTTATAACTTTTGATATTTCATCGCTTATAAATAAATCTTTTTGTTTTTTCTTATAAAACTCTGCAGTCAACTTTTGAAAAAAGGAAATATTCCTCGCAAAACATGTAAAATCTTTATATATAATAGATGGTATTATTCCCCTTAAAACCACTTCAGATAATTCAGAAGAAATAAGTTTAGAGGCTTTAGTGTTTCTAAAAAATTTTTCTTCTCTCTCTCCATAAAAACCCCTCAATGCCATGTCAGACAATAGGACTATTTTCCAGCTGCTTGGAAACTTTTTCCTTAATAAAATTTGTGGGTGTTGATTATTTTTCTTACAGGTATCTACTATAAAGCCACCTTTTTCAAATACTCCTATTCCGGCTCCTGATCTTAATCCCCTATTAAAAATCTTAGCTATGTTTTCAATATCTAGTTCCAGCCCTAAAAATTTTGAAACTCCTTTTCCCAAACATAATGCAGTTTGAGTTCCAGACCCTAAACCCACATGCTTTTTCATCTCATTTTCTAAAATAATTCTCATTTTTTGTTTTTTACCAATTGAGTTAAGATAAGTTTCTAGTGGTTTTATATATTTTTTTGAAATATTGGAATAAGATTCTTTTGCTTTACTAACTTTAATTAATGTTTTATGAAGGTTTATAGCTAGACCCATACTTCCATAAGAATAACCATAATTATCTTCAATCCCAAAAAAGCCTAGATGTAATCGTGCTGGACTCGAGATGACTAGCTCATTTATGTTTTTTTTTGAATCTCTTTTCATAAAAAAATAAACTTCAGGTGTCTATTCTATACCTTTTGAGTGTAAAGTAATATGTTTATAATGTAGAATGTATAGGGTATATGAAAAAGATTATAACTAAAGAAATTACGTGCCCATTTTGCCCCCTTCTCTGTGATGATGTTAATATCACTTATAAAAATAAAAAATTTAAGGTTAACAATCTCAAAAATAAAGAATGTGTAAAAAAATTTGAATCTTTTAATATAAATAATAAAAGTGCATTAACTCCAAAAATAAAAAATAAAGTTTCGTCTTATAATGATGCTATTTTAAAGTCTAAATTATTAATAAAAAAATCGAATGAAATTGGAATTCTCAATAGAGGCGCAGATGTTGCATCAATAAGATCAGCAATTAATCTTTGTTCTCAAATCAATGCAAATTTTGATCATATTAATAGCAAATATTTTTTTGATAATATGAATATTGTTCAAAGAACTGGATTTGTTGCGACTACATTAATGGAGGTAAAAAATAGAGCAGATACTATTTTGGTATTTGGAAATAACGTTTTTAATAAAGCTCCGCGATTAATAGAAAAAATACTGGCACCTGACTCTAGTTTATATACAAAAAAAAATGCTCGAAAAGTCTTCTTAATTGGACAGTTTTCTCAGAAAGATATAAATAATCTGAAAAAAAATCTACAGGTTATAAATGTAAAGATAAAAATAAATGAAATACCAAAATTTTTAGAATCTATAAATTCAAATATTAATAAAAAAGATCGATTGAGCAAAATCTTAGCTACGCTTAAGACAGCTTTACAAAAATCAAAATATGTGACCGCCATATACTCTTCATCAGATTTCTTTTCAACTGGCATATCAGGCGACATAGTGAACTCTATTACACAATTTATTTGTAATCTCAATACAACTATTAGGGCTGCTTGCTTGCCTATTGCTGGTAATTTAGGAGATGCATCTAATAACCAGGTAGCAACATGGTTAACAGGCTTCCCTGTCAGATTCAAAGGTGTTGATGGAATTTTTAAACATGATAGGGAAGCATATGATGTTACAAAATTAATTGAAAACAAGGAGATCGATTTAGCAATACACCTTAATTCATTATCACTAGAAAAAATTAATCTGAATAAAAAAATAAAAAATATTGTGATAGGACATCCACAAACAACTTGCTCTTCTCCCCCAGATATTTTTATACCTGTGGGTATTCCTGGAATTGATTCAGATGGAATAATGTTTAGGACAGATAATGTTGTTTCGATGCCTTTAAAATCTTTTAGAGATTTAGAAATGCCTCTTCTTAATCAAGTAATAGATAAAATGGTTTAAAGTTTTATGATTATTGAATTAAAAAATGCAAATGTTTTTGATCCTCAAAATAAAATATTTAATAAGAAAAAAAATATACTTATTAAGGATGGAAAGATTGTTAATAAAATTGAAAGTAATGAAAAATTATCTAAATCAATAAACTGTAAAGATAAAATTGTGATGCCTGGCGCAATTGATTTGCATACACATATTGGTGGTGGAAAAGTTAATATAGCAAGACTAATGTTTCCTGAATTTCATGATGAGTTTCTAGATAAATATGATACAACCTCAATTACTACTCCTTCAACTTTAAAAACCGGTCTAAGATATATTGAGATGGGATATACAAGCTGCTTTGAGCCTGCACTACTACCTATTAATGCAAGGCAAGCACATTCAGAAATGGCTGATATACCATTTATAGATAAGGGAGGATATGCGCTTCTAGGTAATGATGAATTCTTTTTAGGTCTTCTTGCAAACAAATCTAGTCAATCCGCTATTAATGACTATGTAGCATTTATTTTAAATGCTACACAATCAATTGGTATTAAAGTAGTCAATCCTGGAGGTATTAATGCATTTAAATTTAATCAAAGATCTCTTAATGTTGACGAAAAATCTAAACACTATAATGTCACTCCTAGGGAGGTCGTAACTAAATTATCAAAGGCTATATATGACTTGGGTGTACCTCATCCATTACATGTGCATGCCAGCAATCTAGGAATACCAGGGAACTATTTATCGACAATTGAAACCATAAAAGCTGCAAATGGATTGCCTATACATGTAACACACATACAATTTAATAGTTATGGGAATAATGGTGATAAACGATTTTCATCTGCTGCAGTTGAAATTTCAGAATACATTAATAAAGTTGAAAATTTAACTGCAGATGTTGGCCAGATAATGTTTGGGCAAACAGTTACAATGTCAGGTGACAGTATGGCCCAACATAGAAATCATTCTCATGCCCATCCTAAAAAATGGATGTGTATGGATATTGAATGTGATGCGGGATGTGGAGTTGTTCCTTTCAAGTATGAAGATAAAAATTTTGTGAATGCATTACAGTGGGCTATAGGACTAGAAATATTTCTTTTAACTAAAGATCCATCGAAGATTTTCTTGACTACAGATCATCCAAATGGTGGTCCTTTTACATCTTACCCTCATTTAATTAAATTGCTTATGGATAGAAGTTTTAGAAATGACATTTTAGAGACCTTACCTAAAACAGTACAAGATCACACAATCCTCAAAAGTCTAAAAAGAGAATATACTCTAAATGAAATTGCCATTATGACGCGTTCAGCTCCTGCAAAGATATTGGGACTAGAGAAGAAAGGCAATCTTTCTGTTGGATCTGATGCAGACATTACAATATATGATAAAAATAAAAAAGATATAGAAGAAATGTTTTCTTCACCTTCAATGGTTATTAAAAATGGTGAAATTGTTGTAGAAAATGGAAGAATTAAAAAGTACGTATGGGGTAATACTCAAACTGTAAAACCGGAATATGATAAATCTATAGAAAAAAACCTAAAAAGATTTTTTGATAAGTATCATACAATGAAGTTAGAAAACTATATAATTAATGATAATGAGATGGAAGAACAAATAGGTAGCGCAGTAAGAGTTAATGAATGCAAATATGGGAGAAAGAATTGATTTATCGTGGACTAAAAATTGACGACACATTTGCTGAAGCATTTAACATGAAAGCAAGTAGAATTATTGTTACTGCAGATAATAAAAAATGGGCGAAAAACGCATGTGTATCTTTCACTGGGTTTGCAACATCAGTTATAGCTTGTGGAATTGAGGCAGGAATAGAAAAAGAATTAAATTCTAACGCTACCCCAGATGGACGTCCAGGTTATTCCATTTTACTATTCTCTATGTCAAGGAGCCAACTTGAAAAACAACTTGAAACAAGGGTAGGACAATGTTTGTTGACATGCCCAACAACTGCTGTTTTCTCAGGAATGGAGAGTGATGATAAGATACCTTTGGGTAAAAATTTAAGATATTTTGGTGATGGACATCAAATTTCAAAAAAAATAGATGGAAAACGTTTCTGGCGTATTCCGGTTATGGATGGTGAATTTTTGTGTGAAGAAACTACATCTAGAGTACCCGCTATTGGAGGGGGAAATATATTGATATTAGCTAAAAATAGAGAATCATGTCTATTAGCTAGTGAAACAGCAATAGAATCTATGAAGAACCTAGAAAATATTATAACTCCTTTTCCTGGAGGAGTTGTCCGTTCTGGCTCTAAAGTAGGATCAAAATACAAAAGCCTTATTGCATCTACAAACGATGCTTTTTGCCCTACTTTATATGGTGTCACAAAAACTAAGATTACTAAAAATACTGGATGTGTTTTAGAAATAGTCATAAACGGACTAACAACAAAAGACATAGTTAATGCAACTAAAATCGGGATAGATAGTATTGCTCGTTCAAAAATAAAGAAAGATATAGTCGCCATTTCAGCTGGGAATTATGGAGGAAAATTAGGACAACATCGATTCTATCTTAAAAAGATAATAAAATGAAACCATTAACTCTCAGACTCAAAAAACAGCTTCGTTTCCGTCTTGATGGAAGTTTTCTCACAGAAAATAATTTTAAAAGCGTATCAGAGTTTAAAAAACTAAAAATCTTATATGGTAATAAATTATACAATGTTGCACAGCTTTTCTCGATTAGCGGTCAAAATATTAAGCACATCATTGTTAAAGCATCAAATCACAAAATTGATAATATTGGTTACAAAATGAAAGATATGACCATAGTTATACATGGTAATGTTGGTAATTCATTTGGTAAAGAAATGTTGTCTGGTAACTTATCTGTTCATGGCAATACACTTGATTACGCAGGTTCAGGCTTAGTGAATGGAACAATTCAAATTTTTGGAAATACAGGGCGCTACCTTGGAGGCAAGCCGGTTGGTAAGAATGAAGGAATAGTGGATGGTGTTATTTATATCCATGGAAATGTAGGTGACCATTCGATTCAAAGAATGAGAAGAGGTATTGTAGTTATAAATGGAAACTTAGGTAATTATTGTTGTAAAGATATGATATCTGGATCAATTGTGATTAAAGGTAAAATAGGAGATCATTTTTGTGAAGGGATTAAGCGAGGTACAATTGTTACAACTCAAAAGAAATTAGCTTCTAATTATCTAACAACCAATAATGCTAATATCAACTTTTTCAATTTCTTTCTAAAAAGATTGTATGCAATGATTGGGAAAAAAGTTTTTCCAGAAAATTTTAATTTACAAAGATTTTATTGCAAAAAAGGTAATGAGGATTTATCTGAAATTTTTCTTATTGGTAAATAATTTTACCACTTATAATCTTTCATAAGTTTTTCAAAAAAACTTAACATTGCGGCACTACCGAAATCTCTTTTACCTTGTGCAAAATATAACATCTTTCCTTCAGGACTGATCAAAAAAGTCGAAGGAATCCCAGCTATGCTCCAATCTGGTGGACCTAGCTCTAAGTCCATATCAATTAATATTGGGAATGTAACCGGACTGCGTTGCAAAAAGTGGTTTATTGCTTCAGGGCCTGGGCCTGCATGAATCCCTATAACTATAAATTTTGTTTTATCTAAATATTGATATGCCGCCTCTAAACTAGGCATCTCTTCAATACAAGGGTGACACCAGGTTGCCCAAAAATTTAATAAAACAAATTTACCTCTAAAATCCTTTAACTCATAATACTGTTCATCAAGCCCAATTAATTTAAAACTTGCCGCATTATTCGTATTTGGAATTGGATTCATTAAATAAGACGTATTAGAGCTTAAATGAATTGGAATTGATAATAGTAAAATTATTAAGGGGTATATAATTATCTTTTTCAAAATTTTAATACTTGAGTTTGTTTTTATGGAACCAATTTGGATCATCTAAACTTACTTCTCCAATTGGCGCAGCATGTGCATCCAAAATTAGCTCATCAAAATTTGAGCCTGTGAGAGTTTTAAGAAATTCAACAATTTGGTTTACTTCTTGGTCAGTTAAATTTAAAGGCATAATCAAAGGGCTTAATACTTCATTTTGAACCCCTCCTTGATTATAAAATTCCACAACATCTTTTAGTGTAGTGAGGTTTCCATTATGCATATAAGGTGCAGTTAGTGCCACATTTCTAAGAGGAGGTGTTCTAAACTTCCATCTGTCATTTGGGTCCTGGGTTATTTTGTACAGCCCAAGATCATTAGGTGAAATCTCTGGCGTAAATTTAGAACCAGCATATGATGATGTATCAACTTCCACAACAATTCCTGCTCCTAGAGTTATCATTTTCTTTTCTGGTTCTTTATGCATTGTAGCTTGATAGCCAATCCCAGTATTATGAAGTTTTTCATCTGTGAACAACGCATAATCTTCATTAATTAAATGACAAGTAATGCATTGTCCTTTACCTACAAATAAATCAAATCCTTTTTTTGCATCATCAGAAATTGCTTTGTATTCTTTGTCGTAATACCATCTATCAAAAGGTGAATTGCCACTAATTAATGTGTATTGATAAGATGCAAGTGCTCTACTTATAGTTTCTATAGACGGTCCTTCTCCAAATGCTTCTTCAAATAAGCCTTTATAATCTGGAATTGCATTAATTTTATTAATTAGATAGCCAGGCGATGGATTATCCATTTCATTATGAGCAAGCAATGGCCCCCAAACTTGATTTTCAAGAGTATTTTCTCTGGCATCATGAAACAGTCGGGTAAGAAAAGCTGTATTAACAACTGTAGGTGCATTACGTGGAACCGATCTACCTTCAGTGCCGACAGCTGTTTTAAGTTCATTATGTGCAAACCCCATTTCAGCTACATGACAAATTGCACATGAAATTGTATCAGTATGTGATAAACGTCTATCAAAGAACATTTTTCTTCCTAAAGAAACCTTCTCTCTTGTGAGCTGCGCTTCTTTAGGGAGAATTAGTTTCGGTAAACCTAGTTGTTGTTTTTGTGTAAATTTAATTAAATCAGTTTCTTTCCCTTCTCTTGTCAAACTTTTTGCTCTACTAACATAATCTTTACTTTCATAGCCTTCTTTATAGTCACCTGGCTCTGCTAACTTTGCGCCAGAATCATTAGAAGTGCTTACAACAATTTTAGAACCATTTTCAGTTCTTGAATCTAATAATGTTTTAACATCATTAACCAAAATATCTGAGTGTAAAAAAGAAACACTGTATATGTTTCTTATAGATTTTTCTTTGTCAATTAAGAATACACGCAAGATATGTGAAATTGATCCAAGATAATTTCCGTCAGCATCATAATCTTTTATAATACGTTGATTATAACCATTAAGAATAGGTTTAAGAGTGTCTTGTGAGTCTGTCGTTATAAAATCCCAATTAACAATTTCATTATCGGTACCTGCTCCATAAAGTTTCATTACTTCTGGCGTATCATTTTTTGGATCGAAACTAACACTTAACAAGCTCACATGTTTGCCAATTTCTGGCTCATCCATTAATCTATTTTTTACTTTATGGAAAACGGCTGTAGCAAGTGGGCAACCATTGATATCCTGACAAGTGCTGTACATAAAATTTAATAAAACAACCTTATCCTCAAATAAATCATGAAGTGTGGTTTCATTTGAATGTTGATCGATAACTTTTCCATTTGAAGCTAACTTATATTTAGCAAGAGTGTATGATCCTGGATCAGGAGCATCAAAACTTAATTTGTTATACCCGGGCGCAAGTACTTCTGTATTATACGATGCATCCTGGGTCAGAGCATTCCCTGAGAAAAACAACAAAATAAGTATGTATATACGACATCTCTCCATATGGTTATATACTTTACATGATTTTAAATGAATTTTTAATCTATTAGACATAAAAAAAGGCCACTTACTTGAGGTAAGTGGCCCTTACGTTACAGCCATATTACGTTATTAACCACCAATGAGGGTGTTCTAATAACTATGACCGAATTTTATTGGCTAAGTTCTGCCAAATTTTTACTATTTTCTGGTGTTTTTGCATACAGAGAATACGCACCAAATCTCATTTGATGAGGCATTCCTAGTTTTTCAGCACCAAAATCAATAGTAAATTGATGGCTTAAACTATTACCATCCCAATGAAAGGCTTTAAAGAACTGAGGTATACCCTCTTTTCCTTCACCACCTGTTTCATCAGGTTTATCCCAATTCGCCAAAAGCGATGATGTAAAGTAAACACGTTTTCCATCCCAACTTTGAGATAACATATTTACTTGGTCACCAATTTGGTGCTCATAAGCTAAAACAGCATTATGTGGGTTCGAAATATCATAGACTCTTGTTTTTCCATCATTCCAAGTGTTTACCCAAAGATGTTTGTCATCAGCTGATATTGAAATATCAACAGGTAAAGGAATTTTAGATGGATCAGCAATAGTACCTACAGCTTCTGTATGCCAGTCATTATCTTTTTCATAAATCAGCCATATTTGTGATGTAAGTGCTGTTGTTGTGAAACAATAGTTATTTTGTGAACCCCAAGCACAACGTATTTCTAACGGTGAACCCGGTACATCAAAAATTTTTCTAGGTTTACGTGAATGTAAATCCCAAACTACAACGGTGTTACCAAAACGTTTCATCGCTTCAGCATCGCCCATAAGTTTTCCAAGATTCATCATGTAATTATTCCATCCTGTAAATGAAGATGTGATCATTACGTTTCTTCTTGGTAATGCACGAACATCATACCCATAACCATCAGCAATTTGTCCTGTTTTCACAGCACCCATTAGATTTTCGTCATGTGGCATATGATGTGTTGCAACATATGTTCCGTCGTTAGTATATTCAACAAGTGCAGTTCTACCACCAAAGTCTTGGTTGTTAGAAAGACCAGAAATCATCATTCTTCCTGGTAAAGCATATGTTGTGTGTGGTCCAACAATTCCTCCACTAGCTTTTACAAAGTCAGTTATAACTTTGTGAAGTCTTGGTTTAGAAGGATTAGAGTGGACATCAAAAATGAATATTTTACTGGTATCTAGAGTTGCAGCCCATAGATAATGCCTATCATCAGTAAAACCTGAGTGATGTGCCTCATTACGACCCCCAACTGAAGAATGTCCGATTACGTTACCGTAGTGTGGAGAAGCTGGATTAACTGATATAGTTACCAGTTTATCTTGTTCATCACCAACACCAACTTGACCTAAAGTCCATACATATACGTAATCTTCTTGGCCAACGATTTTAGCCATATACGGCGACATGCAGGTTTCATCTGAAATTGCATGCGTTGGAACTAGCACTAATGCTAGAAAGCTAGACATCAACATACCATAGAACATTGAAGTAAGTTTCCTTATTTTCATTTTTTGCGCGCTCCTATGTTTGTTTTCTTCTATTAAATTTAAATTTAACAAGAGGGTCATAATTAAATGACCCTCTCACTTTTTTTGTATCTTCAATCACAGAGATTAGAAGCTCCAAGTAAGAGCTCCACCTAAGTGGAATGAAGAAACTGTTGCTTTCGAATGGTCAGACGAACCACAACCAGCATGAGCTAAACCACCTGTTAGAGCGGTTCCTGCTACTGATGTACTACCACCTGCCCATCTACTTGTAACACCGGATTGGTTAGCACCAAAACACTTTTCTTCTTCAAGTTGGAATGCAACGTGAAGATCAAGGTTTAAGATTGGAGCTAAGAATCCATCGATTCCAACCCCTGCTGCTATACGGTGTTTGTATATAACTGGTGTTTCCATAGCTTGGAAATACGACATGAATAGTGGATACATAGGTGAAGTATAAGTTGTACCATCTGTATTAACACCACCAATTGTCGCAATTTGAACACCATCACCTACTGCATCCAATAACGGATCGTCGGCATAGCCATATCCAAGTCTCCATTTTATTGGACCTTGGGTTAATTGAAGACCTACTGAATAAACATCTTGGTCTCCGTAGAACTCATTCCAGAAACGAGCATCTGACCATTTCTTACGTGTAAAATCAGCCATAACCATAAGGTTACCGTTCATTAAACCATCGTAAGCTAGACCCAGACCTATGTTCCAAGGTTGTTCTACTCTAACATCTTGTCTACATACACTACCTGATGTTTGATTACAAATCATGCCATCACCAACTGATGGGAAGAATGATCCTGAGCCAGCTAGTGAATCAAGACCAGTTTTGCCATGCATACTTGTAACATGCAAGTTGTCGTACTCATGTGGTTGTTCAGATTGTACATAAAGTGCAGCCGTCATATTCGGGCTTACTTTCATACGAGTACCTAAAGTACCTCTGAAACCAATATCATGAGTCATACCGCCAGAACCAGTTAAACCTGCTTCTAACATAGCGTATGTAATTGTCATTGACAGACCAACATCAATATTTGGTGTCAAGTGCATACCTACACCTGCGTTTACACCAAGGTTGATCAGTTCTGCTGCTGCACCTAATGAGTTTGAATTGTGTTTGTAATCAACACCAATACCTGATGTTGCTGAAACACCGACACCAAGTACTACTGGTATTCCAAGACCACTTAAGTCTTGAGTTACAGCAACTGTTGGTACCGCATACACATCAGCTTTAGACATAGCATCAAATGCGTAGCCACCAGTAGCAGCCAAGCTCCTACCGTTAGCTGAACTCATTTTTACCAATGACGTAGCTTCGCCGACAGCGTAACCTGCCGAGCCATCATGCTGCATACGAGCACGAGGCATATAAAAAGTAGCCCCAAACATAAACTTAGTCCCACCGTAGTAGGTTGTTAATGTTGCAGGGTTACCAAATACCGCAGAAACGGGATCTTCTACATGCGCAATACTGGTACCTGCAAATGAAGCAGACGCACCATGAAATACGTTGTGTAGATCAAACCCATGCGGTCCAGCGACTGCGCCAGCTGATCCTAACGATAAGGCTGTACCTACCGCTGCTCCTAGCTTCCAATCGCTCTTTCTTTGAGTTTTCATATAATTTTCCCTCATTTATATATATATATAACGTCTTAAAGTTGTAGGGTTTTTCCCTTTATTGAAGTAAATAAAAAATGATTTATTTTCTCCCCCCTACTGTAAGTCCCTCAATAAGACCTTTTTATTATTTTTACGTAAGTATCTAAAAACCCTGTATACCCAAAAACGGATATACAAAAGTTTTCAAATTCGTTTACCCCTCATCTCCTGGTCCGTAGTTTCCATCTTCAAACCATTCCCAAGGTCTGTTACCAGCAACTTTTATGAACAAGTATACACTGATCATATTTGCAACTATCAATAGGAAACCTATCAATAACGCAATCGGCCAGTTAGCACCAGCCATTGAGCCAGGTGCAAAACTAAACATCGGGAACATGCTGCTGAAGAAGTAGTAACACGCTATCCAAAACGCTACCATCACATACGTGCCTTGAGCTGTTTTACCGAATAGAAATCCCATAATTTACTCTCCTCTTTATTAGCATTTAACGATATAGTAATAAATACTATACCCATTTACCGTCTTACTAAAGTAATACAGTTTAATTTTGATGTAAACATTAAATACTTATTTTGGTGCAAAAAATGGCTAAAAATGGAGATATATTGGCAAAACTGCCTTATTTGTTACTTTCATCAGTAAATTTATCAAAAAATATCTCTTTGAGATTAATTCCGTTTTTCTCAAGAACCTCTTGGGCGGCATCGACCATTGGTGGAGGACCACATAAATAGGCCTGCCAACCACTAATATCTTTACTTTGTTTTTTAATATATTCTTCTTCAAAAAAGTCAGTTACTAAACCTCTTGCACCCGTCCAATTACTTCCTTCGGGTTCCATATTCAGTACAGGTATAAAATCAAAATTAACGTTTTTGTTCCATTTATTTTTTACTTCATTTAATTCATCTACACAATAAAGATCATCTTGGGTCCTAGCTCCAAATAAAAAAATTACATCTCTTTCAATTTGCTTTTCAGCTGCATCTTCTAACAATGCTTTTATTGGCGCAAGACCACTTCCTCCTGCAATACAAATAAATGGAGCTTGTTTTTGTCTTAAATAGAATGAACCGAAAGGTCCGTGTATGGTTAAGTTTTCATTTTGATCTCTATTTTCATCAAATAACCATTCTGTAAATTTTCCTCCTGGTACTTTTCTAATGAAAAATGTAAATTCATTTGGGTTTTCTTTGTGTGGTGCAGAGGCATAAGAATATGATCGAGGTCTATCTAAGCCAGGTATAGATAATTCTGCCCACATACCTGCAATAGCAGTATGCTCAACTTCGACATCTGTTTGAATTATAATTTTCATAATATCGCTGGTTAACATTTCAGCACTTTTTATTAAAGCATTATTTTTTTTAGCCAAAGGCCTCTCTTCTAAATCCCCTAATTCAACTTCAATGGTACAGTCCATGGTAGCTCGAGCTTGGCATGCCAAAACATAATCATTATTTAATTCTTCTTTTGATAGAGTGTATGAATAATCTGAGGTGGGTTTTATTTTACCATTTACTAATTTACATTTGCATGAGCTACAGGTCCCAAACTTACAATCGTGTGGCCAATCTAATCCTTGTTCTAATGCAGCAGTTAAAATACTTTGGTTATGTTTTACAAAAATTTTTTTATTGGCAGGTAGCACAGTTACATAGCTATCTTTTGGCTTCTTGCCATAGAACCATAAATATTTATATAGGTTTACCATAAATCGAAATTTTCAAAAATATTAGCACAATCAACATAGCATTTCGGCATAAAAAAAGAAACCTCAATTAAAAAATTGAGGTCTCTTAAACTAGAATTAATACTAGTTAAAAATTAACCAGCGTTAATTGCAATGTTTCTAATTGTACCACCATCAGCATCTGCTTTTGTGCACATGCAAGAGAATGGATTAATAGACTCTTTACTGGTTGAAGGATGTGATTGTACAGCACCGAACCATTTGTTGACACGGGCTCTTGAACTTACAGCATTTCCTTTACCATTATTGTTTGCAACTTGACATACACCAGCCCACGCACAGTCAGCAAGTGTATATTGTCCACATACATAGTCTCCTCTCATATTGCCTAAAGAACTACCAAGAGTTTCTTCAAGCTGATCTAATGAAGCAGCAAGAGATGCATCATCATTACAATCAGTTTGCGCAGCAACACTTACTTCTCTCCACATACGAGCTCTTGTAACACCATTTCTGTGTACAAGTGATGGGCCAAAGCCTTTGTCATCGATGTAAGATAGACATGCAATAATTCCATAATTGGTACATGCACGGTCTTTAAGAACAGGTCCTATTCCTAAAGGTGTCATACTACGGATTTCCGAACCAGCGCCCCAGTCTGAAACAACATGAGCGTTGATATCTACGCCTTTTTCACCAGCAGCTATAAGGCATGCATTGGTGTTATGGCAACCAGGATGTCCATAAAAGTCTTGGACATCTCTTAAATGATCTCCGATTGGCATAATAGTTTCCCCCTTATTATGTTTTAATGTTTAAACTAAGTTTTTAAAAACTTATTCTTCAATTACCAAAGCACCAGATGGGCAATTGCCTACTGTAGCTCTGATATTTTCTTCACTGTCTGCTGATGTATCTATAACAAATTGTCCATCGACAACTTTAAATACATTTGGAGAGCCTTTTACACACTCACCCGCATGTGTACATACATCTGCATTATACGTAACTTTCATTTCTTTTCTCCGATGGTTTTACAAGTAAGGTGCCTTCCTTTGTGGGGAAGACACCTACTTAATTAACCTTTATTAGGTTACTTCTTAGCTGACCTTAAACCAAGGTCTGTGTTACCAGCGTCTGCTAGCATGTCGCCAACGAATGGTGTGCCTTCATAACCAACTTCTTTGTTGATTCTTCTAGCTATCGCTTGCTCCTCGTCTGTTGCAAAGTGCTGATCCCATGCAGCTAATCTTTTACGCATATACCAGTGCCAAATTGGCGGTACAAGTGCGATGAAGAATACTACAAAGTAACCCCATCCAGTGTTAGGGCAACCAACATTTTCTAGTTCCCAGAAATGGGTCTCACCACGATCATGGTGGTCAGCTTGACGACCAATCTCGATGAAGAACCAGCTTGTGAAACAAGTTGAATTATCCCAGTTATGGCGATAATCAATTGGTTGATCTTTAACACGGATTAAACCGTAATGCTCAAGGTAGTTCAATGCTTCTAATTCGAAGTTTGAAATTCCCCAGATAGTAGCTAAACAAGCCATACCTATCCAGCCACCTGCCATAAAGAACAAGGTAACTGTTGGAACAGCAAGTAGATAACCACGAATCCAACGGTTTTGCCATGAAATAAAGCCTACGCCCATACGAGCTAGTCTTTCTTTTTCCATGTTATATAAAAATTTTGATTGACCAAAATAAGAAAGTGGATAGTGACCATAAATCGTACGACCGCGTGGTGCAGTAGCAGGATCATCTTCACTTCCAAGTTCTAAATGATGGTTGTATACGTGAGCATAACAGAAATGTGCAGAACCTGATAAAGCCATCATTGTACGCGAAATTATAAAACCAAAACCTTTGGTATGTGATAATTCGTGTCCATAGATAATTCCGATACCTATAAAGATACCAGATGACAAAGTCGCACCTATTAAGTTAATACCGGTTATACCTTCATGCATAACAATTATGCCAGGTATAAGTTCCATTATAACTCCACCTTCAGCTCCACCTAATGCCATGAATGTATAAAGTCTCCATGCCATTACTAATTGGAACAGAATGAATACAGGCAACATGAAATACATGGTCAAGTTTTGGAAAGTTGCCCATCCGCGGCTTGTACCATCATCATTGTGCCCAACGCCTGTAGTTTCAAACTTAGTTGCAACATCTACAAGTAGACCTACAAAAAGTAAAACTACGCCTAACCAAGCCATTACACCGCCGATTAGTACTCCAACACCAGCTACTATAATTAGTATTGGTGCTAGTAAGTAGCGTAAGTTTAGTAATATGTTTCCGATCATCTTTACCTCCAGATTAATCGAAGCCGTTAAAGTTGCCGTGAACCAAAGTTCTAAATCCAATGCATATGACTGCATTGGAACCGGGCTCCCTCGGGAGATATACACCTCCCAATAGTTAAATATTAGTATTCCTGGTGAAATGAGTCAAAACTAATTTTAAATATTTTATTTATATTAGAGTATCCTAAAATACTGATTTTCATCAAAATTATTCAATTTATTTTGTTAGGTTTTTAAACTCATCTTAATTGCTATAATGTCTCCATGAACAAGAAGAGCTTTGCGATAAAGTATGCTTGCTGGAGAAACTTATTTCTAACGACTCTATTAGGTTTTTTTATTACGTCTTTTAGTATAAAAACTTTTGCTATGCCTAATGTGGAGGCTGCTTTTTCATCAGTTACTTTTCAAAGCGCAAATAATAACAGTCTGTATTTAAATAAATTTAAAGGGAAAGTTGTGGTTCTTTTTTTTGGATATACACACTGCCCTGATATATGCCCAACTACACTATTAGATATATCTAGAGCTATTAATGAACTTGGTGAAGATGTTGATCGAGTACAGCCTATATTTATTAGTGTTGATTACAAGCGAGATACACCTCAATCACTCGCCCAATACACAGCTTACTTTAATAAGCATATATTAGGTATAACTTCAGATAAGGAAAATATTGATGAAATAACCAAACTCTTCAAAACCTCTTATGCTCTATTAGATCATCAATCAAAAAACTACTTGGTTGAACACAGCTCAAATATTTATATTATTGACGAAAACTTAATTGTTCAAAGAATTATATCTAATGGTCTTCCTTATTTAGAAATAACCAAAGCCATTAAAAGTCTATTTTAAGATTAGTAATTAGTCGTACTTGATATATTTGAACCTAGGGTCATCAGGTGTCCCCTCCAGGGTTCCAGATTCTTCGCCCGGTTTCCATTGAACGACTGATTCTATTTTTTCTGCCAACAGAAAATCTTTATCAGTTATACCTTTTGCTGCATGGTTTTGAAGTTTAACAATAACAAATGCATACGAAGCTGATATATCTGGATGATGCCAGGCTGCCTCTGATAAATGACCTACTGTAGCAATTACCATGAGCGTACCCTTCCAACCACTGGTTTTAAATTTTCTACGAATCCAACCATTTTCATAGTACCAATGAGGTAAGTTTTTTTTAAGGTACTCTTCTATTTCATTCTCTGTATATGTTTTTTCGTCTGTCATTTAGCCCTCCTATAATAAACCGTATAATAACCCTGCTTGATTAGTCAACCAAAGAACATATAATTGTTATAGTCGCTAAGTAAGAAATATAAATAACGATGACATCGAAGAAAAGTTTTAAGTCTAAAATAAACCTGAGAGCCAGAGGTCGCAAAGTTAATTTTGAGACACTGGAAAATTTAAAAGACCTCTTAAAAATAGATGTTTTTAGGAGAGATCACCTAATCGAATATCTGCATGTCATACAAGATAATCTTGGCTATATTAATGAAGAATATATGACTGCTCTCGCAGAATTGCTTCAAATTTCACAGACTGAAGTTTATGAAGTTGCAACCTTCTATCATCACTTTGATGTCATAAAAGGAGATGAAAATAAGCCTCCTTCGCTAACAATTCGCGTTTGTGAATCAGTAAGCTGTGCCATGAATGGAGCTGATAGTTTAATAGAAAACCTTGATAGCTATTATAAAGGCACTGTAAGAATACAGAGGGTTCCATGTGTTGGTCGCTGTGATTCTGCCCCCATAGCTGTTGTAAGGTTTAATCCTGTGGATAATGCTGATTTAACGTCAGTAAAAAAAATTGTTGATTCAAAAGCATATGATGCCGAAATCCCAAATTATGTTGATTTTAAAAACTATATAAAAGAAGGAGGATATAAACTCCTAGACAAAATTAGAGATGGAGAACTTGATAAAGAAAGAGTTTTGAGTGAATTGGAAAAATCAGATTTAAGGGGGCTTGGTGGAGCTGGCTTCCCTGCAGGAAGGAAATGGAGAATATTACAAGAACAAGAAAGTCCGAAGCTTCTTGCTGTGAATATAGATGAGGGTGAACCGGGCACATTCAAAGACCGTTTCTATTTAGAAACCGATCCTCACAGATTCTTAGAAGGAATGTTGATTGCCTCTGAAGTTGTAGGAATTGATAAAATTTATATTTATCTTAGAGATGAATATGCTGCGTCCAGAAAGATTCTTACTGATGAATTAGTTAAAGTTTCAAAACATTTCTCGCATTCTATTCCTGAAATTGAATTAAGAAGGGGTGCAGGTGCATATATTTGCGGGGAAGAATCAGCAATGATTGAATCTATTGAAGGTAAAAGAGGTATGCCTCGACTAAGGCCTCCTTTCGTTGCGCAAGTTGGATTGTTTGGAAGACCTACATTAGAACATAATATGGAGACACTTCATTGGGTAAGAGATATTGTGGAAAAAGGTTCAGACTGGTTTACAACACAAGGTAGAAATGGAAGGAAAGGTTTAAGATCTTTCTCAGTAAGCGGAAGAGTTAACAAACCAGGTGTACATCTAGCGCCTGCTGGTATAACTGTCAAAGAATTGATTGATGAATATGCTGGCGGAATGATAGAAGGTCATGAATTTTATGGTTACTTTCCAGGAGGTGCTTCAGGCGGTATTCTTCCAGCTTCTCTAAATGATATACCTCTTGATTTTGGTACGTTAGAAAAATATGATTGCTTTATTGGTTCTGCGGCAATAATTATTCTTTCTCATCATGACAGAGCAGTCGATGCAGCAAAAAACACAATGCATTTTTTTGAACATGAGTCATGTGGTAAATGTACTCCATGTAGAGTAGGAACATCAAAAGCAGTAGAACTAATGCAAGCTGAAAAATGGGACATCCCTTTGTTAGCAGATCTTAGTCAAGTTATGACTGATGCATCCATATGTGGCTTAGGACAAGCAGCATCTAATCCAATAAAATCCGTGATAAAATACTTCCCAGAGGAAATTAAAAATGGCAGTAAATCCTGAAGATATAGATGCGGGTCGAAAGATAACTGTAACTATTGATGGTAAAGAAATAAGCGGTTATCACGATGAAACTATTTTTAATGTTGCCAAAAGAGAAGGGCTTTGGATACCTCACTTGTGCTACAAAGATGGTATGAGGCCAGACGGTAACTGTCGAGTTTGTATGGTTGAAATTGAAGGAGAGCGCACTCTTCAACCATCATGTATTAGAACTATTTCCGAAGGAATGATTATAAATACCAAAAATAATCGGGTAAAACATTCTCAAAAATTAGTTCTAGAGCTACTTGATTCTGATATATCAAAAAAGGTTTATAATAAAAATAGTGAGTTAGATTTATGGAAAAATCTTCTACAAGTTAATCAAAGTCGTTTTCCTGCAAAAATTCAGGAAAAACACGATGTAAGTCATCCAGCAATAGCAGTTAATCTTGATGCTTGTATTCAATGCACTCGATGTGTAAGAGCATGTCGAGAAGAACAAGTAAATGATGTAATTGGTTATGCAAAAAGAGGCAATGAATCAGAAATTGTTTTTGATTTAAATGATCCAATGGGTGAAAGCACTTGCGTTGGATGCGGTGAGTGTGTTCAAGCATGCCCTACAGGAGCTTTAATGCCATCAAAAGATGTTGCTTTAAACTTACCAGATAAAAAAGTTGATAGCGTTTGCCCATACTGTGGAGTTGGATGCCTTTTAACATACAACATAAAAGACAATAAGATCCAATATACGGAAGGTAGAGATGGGCCATCAAATTTAAGTCGATTGTGTGTAAAGGGCAGATATGGTTTTGATTATATATATAACAAAGGGAGGCTAACTAAGCCTCTTATCAGAAGAAAAGGTATTAAGAAAAATGTAAATGTTGAATCATTTGACTTTGAAAATCTTTCTGAGATTTTTGAAGAAACAACTTGGGAGAATGCATTAAATATTGCAATAAATGGTTTTGATAAAATTAAAAAAGAAGATGGCTCCGGTGCTCTTGCTGGCTTTGGGTGTGCTAAAGGCTCAAATGAAGAAGCATATTTATTTCAGAAACTTATAAGAACAGGATTCAAAACTAATAACGTTGATCACTGCACAAGACTTTGCCATGCATCTTCTGTTGTCGCATTACTAGAAATGATAGGGTCAGGAGCTGTATCAAATCAAGTTGCTGATGTAACCGAAGCGGAAGTAATTATTGTTATTGGCGCAAATCCAACTGTAAATCATCCGGTTGCTGCAACTTTTATGAAAAATGCAGCTAAAGATGGCAAAACACTGATAGTTATGGATCCGCGTAAAAACGAACTATCTCGTCATGCTCACCATTTCTTACAATTTAAAACTGATACTGACATAGCTTTATTAAATGCCATTATGAAATCTATAATTGATCAAAATTTAGTTAATGAAAAATTTATAACAGAGAGAACGCGTGATTTTAAAAAACTAGCAAAACATTTAGAAAATTATACTCCTGAAAAAATGACAAAAGTTTGTGGCATATCAACTGAAAAAATTAATGAAATAGCTCGCATTTATGCTACATCCTCTGCATCTATAATTTTCTGGGGGATGGGAATTTCTCAACATATTCATGGAACAGATAATGCACGTGCATTAATTTCTTTATCTCTAATGACTGGTCAAATAGGTAGACCTGGAACCGGCTTGCATCCTCTGAGAGGACAAAATAATGTTCAAGGTGCTTCTGATTCTGGTCTAATACCAATGGTGTTTCCAGATTATCAAAGAGTAGATAATGACGAGATTAATAATTTCTTCGAAAAATTTTGGAAGACGGATCTTGATAAAGTTCCTGGTCTGACAGTTGTAGAAATTATGGATAAAATTGCAAAAGATAAACTTAAAGGTCTTTATGTTATGGGAGAGAATCCAGCAATGTCTGATCCTGATTTGAATCATGCACGT
>CEOQ01001604.1_pt1 | contig 55095 bp, 43 predicted proteins | sample 361351 | NCBI WGS metagenome assembly CEOQ01 (sample SAMEA2619907, study PRJEB7988) | marine metagenome | biome: marine biome (ENVO:00000447); feature: deep chlorophyll maximum layer (ENVO:xxxxxxxx); material: "saline water (ENVO:00002010), including plankton (ENVO:xxxxxxxx)" | depth 60 m | reverse complement strand
CAAGTATGCTTGGCTAGACTAATATAATCTAAGCATAATAGCTTTAAAATAGAAGCAAAGTTTGCTAAAAAGTTGAGAGCTAACAGTGGTGTCTTCTGATGTATTTCAAGGCACTCTGTTAGCTCTTTAGTTTCATGTGTTTAGATATTTCATGCAATTATAATAGTTGGGAAGTACTATAAGCTAAGAGGGCTTTCAATGAGCAAAAAAACTTGCGACCTAATGGTATCGGTTGATGATGTTATGACCATGGATTCTGAAGATCGTATTATTCATGATGCAAGTATCGCTATTAACAATGACAAGATTGTTGAAGTTGGTGAAGCAGCTACTATAAATGACATGTACAAAGCCGATAAGGAAATCAACCTAAGAGGTATGATGGCTCTTCCGGGACTGATTGATACTTATGGGCATGCGGGACATGGATTAATTAAGAGTTTATATCATCCAGATCATGGTTGGCCTACCAATCCAGTCTATTTCCATAATTCAAGTCCGCGGTGGTGGTATATGGAATCAATGCTTGCAGCTATCGAGCGCATAAGATTTGGTGTCACCACAGGATATAGTGTTATAGGGGCTACTCCTGCCAGAACTGATAACGTGATTTACGCTCAGAAAAATATTGAGGCGGTGGCTCATGTAGGTAGTAAAACAGTAGTGGGAGTAGGTCCTCCAGACCCATTTGTCAGTCATGTTCCCATTCCTTGGGAAGGTACATTATGGGAGAACGGACAAGCTACACGGTCATTGTTTACTTATGAACAATGTTTGGATAATACTGAACAGATCATACATGATTATCACAAGTCGAACGATGGACGCATAGAGGTCTCATTACATTATCCGTATCTATTAAGTAGACAAGCAGCTCATCCCAAATTTCCTTACTCTTATAATAGTGAGGATATACCAGAGATGATAGCAAAGGCACAACAGATACGTGAAATTGCTGATAAACATAATGTGCTTTTGCATTCTCATGCATTTGTTGGCTCTGTTGATTATGCTGTGAAGGAATTTGGTGAAGGTGTTACAAAGGATCTTCTTAAAGGGCCTACATTGTTTGCTCACTGCAATGGTTTGCGTGAACAGGAGGTCAAAATTCTTGGTGAATGTTCAACGGGGATTGCTGTGGTGCCATTTACACATGAAAATCTCTGGTATGGTGTATGTCCTGTTTCGGATTTGTTGCAAGCCGGAGCACAGGTTACAGTTTCTACTGATGGTTCGGCACCATATACCTCCTATGATCTCATTGGCGAGTTATCACGTGTGGCTTGGGCAGAATGGCATCGTACTGGAAGCCAAGAAACTGTCTTGCCAGCAAAATTATTGCGTATGGTGACCATTGATGCAGCACGTGCACTCAATATTGATGATAGGGTTGGATCTATTGAAGTGGGTAAACAGGCTGATATAACGGTCATCAATTTCCAGAAACCACATCTCACACCATGTTATTCGGCTCCGTGGATGCTATCGTTTTATGCGAATGGTAATGATGTTGATACTGTTATTGTCGACGGAGAAATACTAGTTCAGGGTGGGCAGTACACTAATGTAGACTTAGATGAAGTTATTGAAGACGCTAAATTTGAAAGTAAGAAAGCTTTGCAGGGTGTCGATTATCAGAAATACATCTTTTCGTAGTATCTAAATACTGTGTGGGTAATGGCTGTCGTATAATATATTGATATGACCTCAATTCAAACAAATGCTGCTGATTTAGTAGAAGTTGGTATAAGTGCTCAGGTGGCGCATCCTGAGCTATCTAAAGGAGTATACAAACCCACTAAGTACGGAGAAAATGTGGTTCCTATTGGTATGGGAGGCATAGTATACAATGTTGGGATAGGATCCAATGCGTTTAGGCCTGGTGGAGATCATATTGAACCGGCGGTAAGTATAAGAAATCCAGATATAGAAGTCGATCAGGCACTTCATTACTATGGGTGTATAGGCAATGAGGTTGTTCTGATTGATGGGCCCGCGGTTGGCAAGAAAGGTACTATTACCGGTGAACATGCACGTCTAATGGCACATTTTGACGAAGATATATTACAGTCCATGACTGGAATGGATAAGGTTGTTGTAAAAACAGTGGGTAGAGGTTTGACAATCAACGGATATGAAGGTGTGGTAACAAAAAAAATAGGACCACAATTATTAAAGCGATGGGATATTAGTGTTGGTTCAGATGGCACTCTAGATGTTCCAGTTGTTGCAGAAATTCCATCATACATCATGGGTAGCGGATATGAGTTAGCTCCGGATTTTGTTGATCAAGATATGATGACTCCTGACTGGGACGAGTTGAAGGAATTAGGCTTGGAAGACCTAAAATTAGGAGATATTGTTGCTGTTGCAGATTCTGATCATCGCTTTAGTCGACGGTACTTGGAAGGTGCTGTCACCATCGCACTGATCATGCATGGTGATTCTTCATGGTTGGGTCATGGGCCTGGATGTCAAGAGCTGATGTCATGTGTAAATGGTGAAATACGACCCGTTATTGACCCTAACTGTAATATTGGTGGTATGTTAGGTTTATAATAGGATATTATTGTGGCAGGTGATATATAGTGATTAGGACTAATCAGGAGGATTTAGTACGAATATCAGTGGTTGGTAAGGTTGATCAACCTCGTATGCCTGATGTACCTGCTCTTCCGTATTTTGTTGATGCTGATGGAAAGGCTTACTTACTGCCTATGTATGGTGGTTTGATATATAACGTCAGACTTGGCGACAGTGTGAACAGATGGGCCGCAGAAATGATACAACCTGGTGCATCTATTCGTAATGAGGTTGAAGGTGAAAACGCCGCATTACGTGCATTATCATGCTTGGGTAACCGTGCTCGAATTGTTAGTGGTGCAGCTACTGGTAAAACAGGTATCGTAACTGGTAAAAGCGGCAGATTTTTAGAGCAAGTAATATGTGATTTTTCTGTAGAGACTCTCAATCTAATGGCTCCAGGGGATAATGTTCTCATAGAAGCTTATGGTACTGGTTTGCATTTGTTAGATTATCCTGAAATTTATTTGCGAAGTTGTTCTCCACTTTTGCTTGATTCGCTTGGTATCCACGAAGAAAAGCTGGGAGATGGTTTTACATTATCAGTGCGACATGAGCTGCCTGGGGAATCTGCTGGGGCTGGTGCGGGCCTAAGTGAATATGGTCCGATTGGAATTCAAATGTCAATTGCTTCTTCTTATTTGGAGGACGAACTATGTTTTGGTGATTTGGTACTGATTAGAGATTGGGATAGTACTTATAGTCATGGGCGTTTCAAAGAAAGATCGAGTGTTGGTGTGGTTTGCCAGGGAAATAGCCTGCGAGGAGGTCATGGGCCAGGTGTATTGGTGTTTATGAGTGGACCATCTGCTGAATTGAGACCATTGATATCAGATGAAGCGAATATTGGCACAAAGTTAGTTGATAAGAAATGATTTACAAATAAGTTAGTATTAAATAGTAACAAATCTATAAAGAATTAAGGAGAATATATGTCTAGTAAATTAACTATCGGAACAGTTAATGTCGCGCCTGGAGAAAAAGCTTATGGTGGTATTGAGACCAATACAAGTGTTTTTGGTGAAAAGGAGATAATACCAATAATTGTTGTTAGAGGTAAAAAAGATGGTCCAATTTTGTGGCTAAATGGAGCTACTCATGGTGACGAGCCGGAAGGGCCATATTCTATATTTATGGCGTTGGATGACATTGATCCTGAATCTTTAGCGGGCACTGTAGTAGCTGTACCAGTGATGAATGTTGGTGCTTTTGCGGCTGGCAATCGAGGTAATCCCTTAGATACATTTGCGTATGATCTCAACCGAGTGTATCCTGGTAGCCCTGATGGATATCCGACTGAACGGATAGCTGACGCTCATTGGAACGCTATGAAAGATGTCTGTGATCTACAAATTGCCCTTCATTCGGGTGGCGAACATTCGTATTTGGCTCATATGATTTTTGCCACTGATAATCCACAGAGTATGGAACTAGCTGCTGCAATGGGACCACAATGGCCATTGGTTTTTCCAAGCCCATCGGGTGGTGGTAACCCAAGCTCAATGATAGGAAACTTGGGCAAGGCTGGTATAACTGCTGAGCTAGGTGGCAATTGTCGCTTACTCACGAGCGATTTTGATGAAATTGCTAAAGATCTTAGGGATAGCTACTTAAATGTGATGCGACATTACGATATGATTGAAGGTGAAGCTACTTATGCCGACGAATGGATGCAAGGATATCAACAGGCACTTTTAGCTCCAGCATCAGGTATGTGGGTAGGATCCCCTGATGTAAAGTTTGAGACAATGTTGTCAAAAGGTACTGAACTAGGCAAGGTTTACAATGTATATGGCAATGTGACAGGAACAGTACAGGCACCGCAGGATGGAGTAGTATTTGGGTTGCGCTCACGTGCTTCAGTCTTAGAAGGAGAATGGTGTTGCTTTTTTGGCATAGTTGAGAGGACTGTAGATAATCTACTTCCATGAACTCTGTATACAGGGATGATGAATTAATTGCTCAGCTTGGTTCGTCTGGCTTACCGCCGTATGGCGGTAAGCGCAGTTTTGGATATTTGCCGGCAGGGAAAACTCGTAGTCTTTCTGAAGTTAAATTGCCTATACATATCGTCTCAGGAGTTAGACCTGGCCCAACAGTTTTAGTGCAGGGCGCTGCTCATGGTAATGAGATAGCCGGTAGTGTAGGCATACTTAATTTGCTTGACAATCTTGATCCAAAAGAGCTTTCAGGAACTGTTATTGCAGTCCCTGTATTGAACATTTTGGGCTTTGAGACAGGTGTAAGATTGTCGCCTGCGGATGGTAAAGATATTTTAGCATGCTTTCCTGGTAACATTGATGGTTCTATCACCGAGCAGATTTCTTATCATTACTTCAACAACATAGTATTGCACTCAGATATACTCATTGATTTTCATCAGGGTGGTCGTACTGCCTATGAACGTTATATATTGATAGATTCTCCACAAGATGCAAATCACTGGAACAGTATGGAGGAAAAACGGCTCAATCTGGCCGTAGTATTTGGTCTAAGTTCAGTCGCCTATTTTCCTCCTGGCACATTTGCTGAAAACCAGTCCGATGTTCTTGCGGACAACAATATAATTCATTTGACTCCGGAGTTGAGTGGAGGTACTGGATGGTATGCTAATAGCTCTCGTGATATTCGAGATGCTGAGCAAGGTATTTTGAACATATTGTGGGCACTTGATATGATTGCCACAGAACCGATATATACGCAGAGACATTGTGATGTATATGATGCGGGCAATGTAGTCTGGAAATCGAGTGATGATGGTCTGTTTATACGCGAAGCAAAATTTGGTCAGGAAGTAGAAGCTCAAGGTACCTATGGTAAGCTCATTAATCCATACACTGGAGATTTGATTTCAGAGCTTAAAGCAGAGCGTAAAGGGACTGTTATACCAAGTGGTCAGGAGTGGCCTACTATTGGTAATACATCGGTCGGCATACTTGGTGATGTGACGCAGGTGATAGATCGAGAATCGGTCAACTTGAAGGTTAAATTAGATTCGAAACGTCAATAGTCACCATTGTAGTTGAATTGCTTTTTGTTTGTACTTTCCATGTATGAAAATGATTATAGAAATTAATGGCTAACTAATATGACTTCAGTGCGTGTAGGTATTATTGGATGTGGCATGGCGGGCCGCAAGCATATTGATGCTTTTCAATCATTAGGTTCGTTAGCTAGTGTGGTGGGTATTTGTGACGAGAATATAGAGCTAGCACAGCAAATTGGTGAAACTTTGGACATCGAGGTTGTTGAGAACTATTCAGACTTGTTTAATTTTGGGATTGATTTGTTCGTAATAGCTACTCCCCATGCTACTCACCATAAGTTGGCAATTGATGGCCTTAATAGCAATATATCATTATTGGTAGAAAAGCCATTGGCTTCAAATCTATCTCAAGCCAAAGAAATAGCTGCGATATGTGCCGAAAAAAAACTCAAATGCGCAGTAGGTTTTGTGCATCGTCATCGGATGGAGCTGCAGGCCGCACATAGACATATAACACAAAAAGATTGTGGTGAAGTTGTATATCTAACAGATACGTTCTGGTTGTCAGGTGGAGAGAGATTGCCAGAATGGTTATGGGGCGCTTCTGAAGCTGGTCTTGGTGTTTTAGGTTATAGTGCAATTCATCGAATAGATTGGCAGGGTTGGTTGGCCAACTCTAAAGTTGCAAGTGTGTATGCTCAAACAAAGGTTGATGGTATATATGAGGGTTCAATTCATGGGGTTGTAGCTAATCTGATGTATGAAAATGGAGTTGTGGGTTCTGTTGTTGGCTACCAGCCGAATGTCGATGTGAGTAAGCCTTTCATCAGTACAGTAATTGCCGGTTCTCAAGGTTTGATCAATATAAAGTTAGGTCAAAGTTTTGAGATACGTACTGCGGTAGAGAGCTATAGAAAAAGTATTGTTCAAGATGACCAGTTTGTTAAACAGGCACGAGACGTAGTGAATGCTATTGTAGAAGATAGAGAACCTTGCTCCTCTGTGAATGATGGAGTTCACTCTGCGGCTGTAGTTGAAGCAATTATTCAATCAGCCAAGACAGATTCAAGAATTGATGTTAAAGACTAGTTATAAATAATATGTAAAGAGGATATATAAGAGCTATGGTATCAGATTTGTCTAGTAATAGGGTTGTGTTTATTAATGGTATGGTGTTTGCTGATGGTGATCTAAGATCATGTATGGTCGTAGTGGAGGATGGGAAAATTACCGAGCTTCTTGAGCCAGGTACTGATATCAGCGATTTAACCACCGTTGATTTACAGGGTAAATATTTATTGCCAGGTGCAATTGATGTACATGTTCATTGCCGTGCTCCAGCAGCGCCGGAACGCGGAGATTTTGCTACTGAAACACGTGCTGCTGCGGCAGGTGGGGTTACGACCATGTTAGAAATGCCAATATCCAAACCATGTGTCAATAGCTCAGTCATACTTGAAAGTCGTAAGAAACTGGGTGAAGAAAACGCTTATGTGGACTTTGGTTTATATTGCGGGCCAGTGGGTTGTGATGAACAAGTCATTGAAGACATGGTAAACGCAGGCGCAATTGCATTTAAAGCTTTTATGGTAGATGCTCCTCCTGGCCGAGAGGATGAATTTGACGGTATTGCTGCTGCAAACCGATCTGACTTGTTGATGGCATTTCAGAAAACCGCTAAATATGATATCCCATTTGTGATTCATTGCGAAGATGATCAATTGCTTAACCACTATATTGGTCTAGCGTTAGAAAGCGATCTGTCGGACCCGATGGTGCATCCAAAATCTCGTCCTGATATAGTGGAAGCAGTGGCTATTGCGGGCGCTGTTTCACTTGCTGAACATGCTAACAGACCAATCCATATCGCACATGTTAGTTCAGCTAAAGGCGTTGATATTATTAGAAATGCAATTCAGTCTGGAGTGGATGTGACTGGAGAGGTTTGTTTACATTATCTAGAGTTTACTGCTGATGTTTTGTCCAAGGCTGGACCTTATGCTAAAGTGAATCCTCCAATTAGATTTCAAAACGATCAAGAAGCATTGTGGGCAGGTGTGAGAGACAACACATTGATGATCCTAACTACTGACCATGCACCATTCACAGCAGCTGAGAAAGAGGCTACATGGCATGATTTGGTGAGTTCACCCCCGGGTCTTCCAAGTCTTGAGATGTTATATCCAATGTCCCTGCATTATGCCCTGAATGGTCAATGGGATTTATCTAAATCAATAGAGTTAGTATGTGAGTCACCGGCCAAGCTATTTAATCTTTGGCCTAGGAAAGGTACAATTAGTGTGGGTGCCGATGCTGACTTCGTAGTATTTGATCCTAGAGATGAATACGTGGTTGACAGTGCCAATTGGTTTACTAAAGCCAAGGATTGTGATCGCGTGTACTCTGGATTGAATATTAGTGGGCGAATATTACAGACCTACGTGCGTGGCAATCTAATTTACAGTAATGGAGAAATTGCAGGAGAACGAGGTTACGGACAATTTTTGCGACCAAACTAGTACTTTAGACAATTAGTATATCTACAACTTTTTGTCAGGGGAATAGGGCTATCATTATGACAAAACATAAAACAGATTGGATTGTGCCAAGGGCACAGGGGTATGACACTAATCGTTCATTAAGAAAAGAAATAATGAGTGGTCTTGAGAACGTTATGTTCAATCCCTACGTGGCTGGAAATGCTGAATTTCAACCGCTCGAATCTGATTTTGCTTCTACAGTAGGCATGAAATATGCTGTGGCAGTACAGTCTGCTACAGCCGGATTAATACTAGCACTGCGTGCTTGTGATGTTGGCCCTGGTGATGAAGTTATTACAGTAGGAAACTCAGATATATCTACGACCGCGGCAATATCTATTATTGGAGCTACTATAGTTTTGGTAGATATATTGGAGAGTGATTATACGATTGATGGGAGCCAAGTAGCGTCTGCAGTTACAGATCGGACTAAGGCAATACTACCTGTAGATTTGTACGGGCATCCATCTGATTGTATTACTTTGCGCAAGGTTGCTGATGAACATGGTCTAAAGATTATTGAAGATGCTGCTTTAGCAATAGGCGCACGATATGCAAATCATCATGTTGGTTTTTATTCGGATGTGACTATCATTAGTCTGGCAGCTGCCAAACCCCTTTCATCTAGTGGGAATGCTGGCATGGTTGTTACTGATAACTCAGCATTAGCAGAAAAAGTAAGTTTATTTCGAGGTTATGGTAAGGAATTTGATCCCAGTAGAACACCACCGTTGTCTGACGAACATGTAGTGGAAGGATTTAATTTACCTATGGACCCGCTACAGGCAGTAGTTGTGCATGCTAAGCTTCCTTATCTAATGGATTGGACGGACAAACGCAAAAGAATTGCCGGTTTATACCGTAGCGCCTTGTTAGATAAAGAGGTGAAGCTACCAATTTTTAGTGAGAATGCGGACCCATCTTTCTCAAGCTATGTAATATTATCTTCCCGTCGAGATGAGCTGCATAATGAAATGCGGAAAAGACGTATTGAAACAGGAACTCATTATGCGCCAGCAATGCATAAACAACCTGTTTATAGAAACAATGTAATTGCTGGAGACAGTCTGCCAGTCACCGAACAGGTGGCGAGCGAACTGATAGCATTACCAGTTTCTCCCGAAATGGACGATAACCAAATTGATTACGTGCTTACCGCAATTGAAGATTTGTTTTAGATTTAAGTTTTGCGGATATAGATAAAAACAATATTGCTGCTACAATTTATCGTAGTCAATTAACAATTTGTAAGTAACTGAATAGTACTTATTAATTTACTAGTATGAATACACTCAGGAGGAGGGTGGGGTTTAATAATGTATAACTATGACATTCCAGTCCGTCGTTATAACCGTAACGACCTAAATGAATTTTGTGAGAAGTATTTGATGTCTTTGGGTGCTACTGAAGAGGAAGCACGTATTACTTCAGCAGGTGTTGTGGCTGCTGCAAGTCGTTGGCATCCAGGTAAAGGTCAAGGGTTAGAGAAACTGTTTAGGCTGACTTTACAACTTGGAAATGGTGGTATTAACTGTAATGCTGAGTTTGAGGTGCTGGAGGATTCTCCCGCAGCTGCTTTGGTAGACGGTCACCAAGGTTTTGGATATGTAGTTGCACAAAAAGGTTCAGAACTTGCTGTGGAGAAGGCTGCAAAAGTGGGAATAGGTATAGTATCCATCAAACATAGTAATCATTTTGGACAAGCTGGTTATCACGCAGAATCAATTACGAAGTCAGGCATGATTGGTTATGTGATGACCAATGCTAGGGCTGAAATGGCTCCTTGGGGTGCTACAGAACCTGTTCTTGCTACTAGTCCCTGGGGTATAGGTATTCCTAGAGAAGGTGCCGACCCGATCTTGTTGGATATGGCACTAACACAGTCTGGGCAGGGAATGGTCATGTGGGCTTTTCGGGAAGGACAGGACGTGCCTGATAATTGGATGCTTACAGCAGATGGTGCCAAGAGTACTAACCCAGCTGATTTTCTTAATGCTGATGGTAGTGAGTCTACAGGAACACAATATCCTATAGGTGAATTCAAAGGCTATGGTCTTGCCTTGTTCACTGATGTGTTATGTGGAGTCATGAGTGGATCTTTATTTGGCACTCAATGTTTTCAAGGCGATGTTAATCATGATGTAGGACATATGATTATGGCATTCAACCCAGAGTTTTTTATGGAGAAAAAGAAATTTCAAGAAAGATTGGAGCAGCTGGTAGGAGAAATTCGTTCTGCCAAGCCAATTGAAGGCAGGACGGTTTACTTGCCTGGAGAATTGGAATTTCTAACTGAAAGGGACTCCAATGAATCTGGAGTACCGATTGATGAACGTAGTGTCGAAAAACTATTAGTCTTAGCAGAGAATCAAAATATCAGTTTTCCATCGGAGATATAAACATAGATAAATTGCTCAGGGAATTCAATACGGTGTTTTGCGACCCGTTTTCTTTCCTGAGGATTAAAAGTAGAAAAGGAGAAAAAAATGCTTAGGAGATTTGCTCTAGAACAAGATGTGGCAAGACGAGTATCTGCTGCCAAAGCTCTAATGGAGGAAAAGGGATTGGGAGCTATACTGATTCCGGCGAGAGGTGCACCGGGCATGATGGGTATGGCGCAATATTTTACTAATCTGAATTTGTGGGCAGGACCTGCCTGGGTTGTGTTGACTGCTGATGATCCAGAACCGGCTTTGCTTATATGGTCATCGTATGGTGCGGAATGGAACCGACAAGAGGCAACGACTTCTTGGGTTGAAAATCCGGACCCCGATACCTATGGGCGTGTACTAGAGATTGTAGCTGGTGCTACAACAAAACTAAAAAAGGTTGGTATTGAGCATATTCCTACTCATTGGACTGTAGGGGATATGGAACGTGCAAAAGCCGAACTTGATGGCCGTGAATTTGTGGATATTACTAAGGAATTAGATGCTATGCGGTCAATCAAGTCTCATTTTGAAATCGAGCATTTTTACGATCTGGGACGTATGACAAAAGAGGCTTTTGATATTTTTGAGCATGTGGCACGACCGGGCGTACGAGCATGGGAAGCAGCGAGTGCAGCAGAAGAACACCTAAGAGCCAATGGTATGATTTGGGGACGTTCAAAGTATTCTATGGATTTACGTCCTTATACGATACCTACTACCGTAGAGCGGGAATTTACTCAAGATGACAAGATTTTGTTTGAACTTGTATACGCCAGCGAACTTGGGTATTGGATTGAAATGACTGCTTTTTACACATTTGAACCGTTAGATGCGGAACTTCAAGCACAGATTGATGCTCACGAGAAGGTCATTGAGGCTTGTGCGTATGAGTTGCGAGATGGCAATCCTATAGGCCGAATATCAGAGGTTAGTAACGCAACTTGGGAAGAGTTAGGATTTGAAGTGGCAACGGAACCTCTTCCTTCTGGAGCTCCTCCTGGAAAACATACACCAAATTGTCATTCAATTGGTCTTGATGAAAGTGATGGACCGTCATCATGGTTTACTCCAAGCGAGCTTTTGAAGACCAATATGGTCATATCTTTTCATCCTAGCACTCGTCTTAAAGGTGATCGTGCCTTTCTTGTGTCAGACAACTATCTAGTAACACAGAATGGTGGCGTGCGGTTATCACCTTTGAATTGGACCCATAAAGTAATAGGTGACTAAGTTCTAGTAGAAAAGTTGGATTCTAGATGCTATTAGGTAGTGTATGGTCTAGTGAATACAAGTACCCATACTTTTGTATGGGTACTTTTGTTTAGTTTATTAGGTTACCTAAAGCCGCTAATAACAAGGCTACATTTTCACGTCGGCTTGAGTGGCCCATGAGACCTATTCTCCATATCTTGCCTTCAAGTGGGCCCAGGCCAGCTCCAATGTCAATGTTATAGTTCTTTAGCAACGAAGAGCGAACACCTAAATCATCTTGATCTTGAGGAATTAGTACACTATTCAGTTGAGGCAGCCTACTATCTTCGTCGACTAAATAGTTAATTCCTAGATTATTAAGACCATCCCTAAGGAGTATGTGGTTTTGTTGGTGTCGACTCCAAGAATTTTCGATTCCTTCCTCAGATAACATTACCAAGGATTCATGCAGACCATACAAGGTATTGACTGGTGCGGTGTGATGATATGCTCGCTTTGAGCCTTCACCCCAATAACCCATCACCAAATTGAGATCTAGAAACCAACTTGTTACTGGTGTCTTTCGATTGGTTAACTTTTCAGTTGCTCTTTCGCTAAAACTAACGGGAGATAACCCAGGCATTGCTGATAAGCACTTTTGAGAACCTGAATAGATGGCATCTATTCCCCATTCATCAACCCTTAATTCTGAGCCTGCCAATGAAGTTACAGCGTCAACGATATTGATGCAGCCGTGTTGATTGGCAATCTGACATAGAGTTTTAGCATCAGAGAGTGCTCCTGTTGAAGTTTCTGCATGAACAAATGCGACAATTTTAGTGTCAGGGTTTTCAACTAACGCTTGCTCAACTTTTTCAGGACTAACAGCAGTACCCCATTCATCCTCAACGACAACTGCCTCACCACCAAGACGAGTGACATTCTCTTTCATTCGTAGTCCAAAAACACCATTGATACAAACAATAACTTTGTCGCCCGGCTCCACCAGGTTTACAAAGCATGTTTCCATGCCAGCTGATCCAGGAGCGGAGACAGGCATAGTCAGTGCATTTTCAGTCTTGAATGCATATTTCAGCATTTCTTTAACTTCATCCATCATGTCAACAAATGCAGGGTCTAAATGTCCTATTGTTGGTCTAGCCATGGCATCTAGAATTCTTGGGTGAACAACTGAAGGACCTGGACCCATAAGTATTCTGGTTGGTGGAGTAAATGATTTCATATTAATTGTAAGTTCTCGTAAATTCTTCCGCAAAAGTAATTATATGACCAAGTCTATAGTGTAACATCATACTATTTCAACAAGTATCAATTTTCACATTGGATAATATTTGTTTTGCGACTGTGAAAGATCCTATAGTTGTGCCTTCTGTACTTGCTGCGGCTGTACCACATGCTACTCCCCATCTTAATATCTCAGGCCATGACAAATTGCACGATAGCCCATAGATTATCCCTGTCATAACTGCGTCACCTGCACCAATATCATTGCGCTTAGTTATAGATGGGGCAACAGCAATCCATGTACCTACTTGATTGGACAATAGAGCCCCTTTTCTACCTTGAGTAATGATTACATGTTTTACTCCAGTTTGGAGTATGGCATATGCTGTATTCAGAGCATCTTCTGTAGAATCTATTTTTGATCCAGTAAGAGTAGATGCTTCGGAAGCATTGGGTTTGACCAGGAATAGATTTGGATTACATCCATGTGTTAATGCTGGACCGCTTGTATCCAGCAAGGCTTTTCCACCTAAAGATTGAATTTCTTGGATTATGTCTGCATAGATGCTAGCAGGAATACTGGGAGGTATGCTTCCGCACAGTGCCCATAAATCACCAGGTTGTGCTAGCTTTCGTATTTTTGTTATAAGTTGATGACATTCTTGGGTATCTATTATTGGGCCCGGCTCATTGACTTTTATCAATTGAGTACGATTTTTGTCAACTACACTGAAGTTTGTTCTTGTCTCGCCAGAAATACGGACAAAATCAGTCAAAACATTCAGATTGCTCATTTCTTGAGTTAGCATCTCTCCAGTAGAACCACCAACAAAACCTAATGCTATGGATTTAGCTCCGATTGCAGCTAGTCCGCGTGATACATTAATTCCTTTGCCCCCATAATTCATCTCAGTTGAATGTGCATGCATGACTTTATGAAATTCAGGTTCGGTGACCTGTAATTCACGGTCGATAGCAGGGTTAAGGGTTACTGTATATATCATGCTATGTGTGGAAGTGATTGAAGAACAACACAGATATCTTCATTCTAAACTTTGTTTTTATTGATTGCTTCAACGAAACCCTTAGTGATATCTTTTGGTCGTGTTATGGCAGTTCCTACTACCACAGCAAGTGCACCATTCTCGAGTGCTAAGTTGACTTGCGTATGGGTTTGATATCGACCTTCTGCTAATATAGGTATTTGGGCTTGAGAAGATAGTGATTTAACAAGCTCAATATCAGGTGTTTTCATTTGGTTGCTATAAGGTGTGTATCCTGATAAGGTGGTTGCTACCATATCTACTCCGGCTCTTTCAGCTTGCAGTCCTTCTTCAAGTGTGGAAACATCAGCGAGCACTAAACACTCAGTCTCTACGTGAATAGCATCAATATATGATAATAGATCTCCAGCTGGACTTGTACGATTAGTTGCATCAATAGCAATAATATCTGCACCTGCTTCGGCGATTTGCTTAGCATGATCTAAAGTTGGCGTTATATAGACTTGGTAATTATCTATATTGTCCTTGTATAAACCGATAATGGGTAAATTGACTGATTTTTTAATGGCAGATACATCGCGGGGCGTATTGGCCCTAATTGCCCTGGCTCCTCCCGCAGCTGCAGCTATGGCCATTTTGCTCATTATTTCCGGTCCATACAGTGGTTCATCGGGTAAAGCTTGACATGACACTATGAGTTGTTTATTAACTTGATTAACAAAGTTCTGTAAAGAATCCCATCTTTTAGCTTTAGTCATATGGATCAGCAAATGTCACTTGTTAACAAGGTGCTAGCTGCTCCTACTAATACGGCCTCGGTACCAAATCTAGCAGGTAACACTTTGGTATTATGGTGTGGTACAAGCGTGCAGTTGATTTCAATAGATTTCTGTATGTTGTCCATAAATAAGTCTAAGCTTCGCATTAGTCCGCCGCCTAATGCTATCATATCGGGAGCAAACAAAGTCATAAGATTTGATAGTCCTAATCCAAGATAGAATCCTTGGCGATTGACTGCTTCTATAGCATACTTGTCACCCATCTCAGCTGCCTTACATATTTCACGTGCGTTCATTGATTTGACGTCTTGTGTGTCACTGTAATTATTAATCCACCAATTAGTCATAGCTCCACTACTGGCTAGCCCTTCCCAACAACCTTGAGATCCACACCAACATACAGTTCCTTCCGAAGAATCGATAATATGATGACCAATTTCAGGGTGGGCACCTTGGGCACCACGGTATAGTTGACCATCAATTGTTAGACCAACTCCAATTCCAGTTCCCACAGTAACAAGAAGAAATCTTGACGTGCCTTGGCCAATTCCCCAGGTGTGCTCACCGATAGCTGCTGCATCGGCATCATTTTCTAGGGTCACAGGCACATTGAATTTGTCATGGAATGCGGATGTGATATTCTTACCCTGCCATCCTGGTAGAAATGTTTCTACGTTTCCCAATGAGCCGTCGGTACGGTTGTGCCTGCCAGTACAGCCAATGCCAATGCCGAATAATACGTAGTTGTCACTCTGTATTAAGTCAGTTACATGACTTGCGATTTTATTGACTGCACTTTCAAATCCTTGCGCAGGTTCAGTAGGGAACTCCTTATGCCTAAGCAGTTCGCCTGTCTTAGTTATAAGACCAACACTAATATTAGTGCCGCCTATATCCACTCCTGCTATTACATCTATGCTCACAGATACTATAGCCTTACTGTGCTTTTGGATTCAATTGATTCTAGGGCAGCAAGAACCATTCTCGTAGCTACTAGGCCATCATGTCCAGTGACAGGAACATCTGTATTGTCTAATACTGCGTCTACAAAAGACTGATCTTCTGCTAACAGTGGTTCAGCCATATATGCATACTGACCTCCATTGGGACCATAGACGGCCACACCTTGATGTACCATGTCTAGATTTAGAATTCCCTTGTTTCCTGTGACATCTAGTTTAAAATCAAATCCGGTAGGGTGTGTTTCAGGCAAATACCAACCTATATGAGCACAACCTATGACGCCATTTTCGAATTTTATAATACTAAAAGTTTCATTCTCAATTGGATATTTACTAGCGACGCTTGTTGAAGATTCACAATATATGCTTACTGGCTCACTGTTGACTATCCATCGCATTGCATCAAAGTCGTGCACACCGAGAAAAAACATCACACCAGTTCTTCCATTTATGCGGTCGGGTTGGGTTATAAGATTAGTCCTTCGAGCAAAAATACTTACTAGGTCACCAAGTCCGTTTTCGCTCACTGTTTGTTTAGCAAGGTCGTATTGTGGAAAAAATCGTAAAGTAAATCCTACCATCAATTTGACTTGTGCTTTGTCAGCTGCTTGAATAATGGTTTCTGATTCTTCCAGTGTCATTGCGATGGGTTTTTCTACTAACACATGTTTGCCTGCTGTAATAGCACTAAGGCAAGGATCTTTGTGTAGGTGATCAGGAACTGCAACCACAACGGCTTCTAAATCGTTGTGTAGTAACATATCTTCGTAATTCGTGTAAGATGTTGCTTTATATTGTTTCGCAGTCTCGGATGAAACTGATTCGTCTATATCTGCTACACAAACTAGTCTTGCCCGTTCGATGCGCGACAACATTTCACAATGGACCTGACCTATTTCCCCAAGTCCTATGACTCCAATGTTTAATTGTTTCATAATCATCCTCCTTTATGGGCAATTAAGAGTTGTTTTATGGTCCATTAGATTATTTTCGATAGTTATGTTTATGGGACTTGGTTTATAGATTCGACGATCCACTTGCCATTATTGTCAAGTACTATAGTTGTATAAGATGTATTGTCGAATTCTATACTCATGGATGACTCTAAATCTTTTTCTAATATGCTGCCAACTAGCACACGGAGAAGATCTCCATGTGTACATACCATTATGACCTGTCCTTGCTTATGTGTTTCAAGAGTTGCCAGAAAGTTGATTGCTCTTTCTCTTAGCTGCGAAAAACTCTCACCATCGTCAGGTGTGAATTCATTTAACGGTAGTTGGCTTTTCGTGATTGCTTCCTCTAGACTGGCTGCTGGTAACCCATCTAAAACTCCAGCATTCCATTCTCGTAGAGATTTAGTGGTTACTACTTCTAACGATTGTTTTTTGGCCACAATTTGCGCTGTTTTATGTGCTCTATGCAAATCGCTAGATATAATAATGTCTATAGATTTGTTAGTGAAGTGCTCGGCTAGCAGATGTGCTTGTGCCATACCTTTTTCTGTCAATTTACCGTCGGTTTGACCTTGGAGTATTCGATTTGCATTTGCCTCACTCTGCGCATGGCGGACAAGTAGTACTTTCAGTCGCCAATCAGATGTGATATTTATCATAATCTGTACAACCTATAAGTCTGTGTTTGATGCTTCAAATTGATTTGTCATCGATGTGTAAAATGCATCCAATACTTTGGGCACAACCCCATTCCGGGCACCGAATCTTAATTCTTGACCAATTGGATTCACAGGGTATGCGAGTATCTCGCAGTCCGTGATTTCAGTAGATACTAAAACGAATTGGATTTCAAAGCGGCTCCTATCACCTAAATACTTTCCATGCAATGTTTTGTCGAATTGGAGATGTAGTTGATGATTATCAGGATCATGCTTAAGTATTTTGCCTTTTAGGGACTTTGCACCTAAGTAGGCACTTTTATATGTGTCAATATAACCGTACTCAAATCTTTTTGTCTCTTTAACCCTATATCGCATATATAATTGTGCTCCAATACCCAGCAATTAAATTGTATATTTGGACTTAAATCGGGATTGTTTATACATTATTTATCTCAAATATGATCATATAGTCTCAAATAAAATAAGGCGTTTTCTAAGTATCAGTTTTTTGCTTGGATTTACGGGATTCATTCATACCATATACTAATCCCAATAATGTTCCAATAGATGTCATAAAAATTACCACTCCGATTTTACCAGTACTATCATAAAATATTTGTCGGTACTCCATCGATACCCAGAAAATGCTTAGTACTATGATGAGTTTGATGAAACCATTTAAGATTCTTGCAAGATCGAACGGTTTGTTCCAGTTCTGGATAACTGTGATTAGGATAGACATAACACAAGCTACACCAATCGCATAAACAAAATCCCGATCGCGGTCAACAGGTCTATGGAAAATGCCAAAATATCCACCTATAGCTACTCCGGTCAATGCACGTCTCACAACTGAAGGGAGTTTTATGTTATTGTTCGGATTTGTTTTCTTGATTGACAGTTTTGGTTTAGGCATTGTCCTTAGATGATATCAAACTATTTTGTATTGTCTTACAATCTTACATGTCAATTATTGGATACTTGCTTGATTTTATGTCTGACTTCTGCAGCCGTTGTACATTGTAAAGCGACTTGAGCTATTTTTTTGCACTCGTGCAGAGATAGTGTACGAATAAGTGCTTTTACATTGGCTAAGGCTGAGATCGAGACGCTTATTTCATCTATGCCTAGACCCAGTAATATAGGCAAAGCTTGTATGTCCGAACCGAGTTCTCCACATAGAGATACATGTTTGTTCTTGGCATGAGCAGCACGTACCGTTTGATCTATCAATTTAAGGACTGCGGGATGTATAGCATCTGCGAGGTAATTTAAAGTTGGGTTTAATCGATCTGCTGCAAGTGTGTATTGAGTTAGGTCATTAGTTCCAATTGAGAAAAAATCAACATCTTTAGCAAGTGCTTCTGCCATGATTGCAGCAGATGGCACCTCAATCATTATTCCTAATTCCACTTTAGTGCCCGATATATTCTCACGTATATCGTTAAATATATCTCGTATCTTACGTAGTTCATTGCGGTCGGAAACCATCGGGAACATCACTCGAATTCGATTTTGTTTAGCCGCCCTGAATATCGATCTAATTTGGGTTGCAAACAAATCTTGGTGTGACATGTAAAGTCTGACACCGCGCTCACCCAAAAATGGATTACTCTCCTGTTTCATTGCTATGTAAGGTAGAGGCTTGTCACCACCAATATCAAGGGTTCTTATCACTAATGGTTTGCCTGCAAGCATTGTCATGATTTCTTGCATAACAATGAATTGTTCTTCTTCGCTTGGTGGTGTTAATCGCTCTAGAAACAGCCATTCTGTTCGTAGTAGACCTATCCCTTCTGCACCTTCTAGTAAGGCTTTTGGGACTTCTGATGGAGTGCCAATATTTGCAAATACGGGCACTCTGTGACCGTCTTTGGTGGTTGCTGACTCATGTGCTGTGAGCAGATTGTCTTTATGTTTTTGGTGATAAAAAGCGACTAATTTCTTAGCTTCGGCAACTGCATTGTTATCAGGTTTAGAGATTAATGAGCCAGTAGTTCCGTTAATGATAGCTTCGGTATCATCAGCAATATCAAGTATTAGTATATCGGCACTTACAACTGCAGGTATGCCGAGTGATCGAGCGAGTATAGCAGTATGGCTAGTGGGTCCTCCTTCAGTTGTACATAATCCAACGACTTTGTTTTGATCCAAGGCCATTGTATCAGAAGGAGATAAGTCTCTTGCTACCACAATGATTGGTCCTTCTCTTGATAATAATAGATCTTCAGGCTCATGACCAGATAGTATGCGCAATATTCTGTCGCCTACATCTTTAATGTCTTTTGATCGCTCGGATAGTGTTTCGTCATCTAGATCAGATATTAGTAATGCCATATCCGTGAAACTTTTTTGCCAGGCTGTCGCTGCACCTAAACCAGACTCAATATTGGCTCTTGTTGACTCAATCAACTCAGGGTCTTCCAGCATCTCTAGGTGCACGTCGATGATTTCTGCTGCGTCTGTGGATTGGTCTGACACATTGGCTTGCAATGCAGTTAGTTCGTGTGTAGCCTGGTTAACAGCCGACATAAATATAGAAAGTTCTGTATTTGTATCAGTAAAACTGTTGGAAACTTCTATAGTAGACTTGCTATATTGAAAGATATTGCCTATAGCTATGCCGGGTGCGCCAGACACACCATGGAAATCAGAATGTTGCTTATTTTTTCTTTCTGGCATATGCACAGATTCTTCGCTGCTAAGGTTTATTGACTCTATTGCTGGTGTGTTTAATTCTTCTCCCAATCCGCTGGATATTGCCGTTTCTAAAGCTGTTATCGCTTCCTCCTCGTCATCACCATTAGCTTCGATTGTGACAGATGTGCCGGCGTGAACTCCCAATGTGAGCACAGATATTACGCTTTTAGCATTTGCTTTTTTATCTGCATTAGTGATCTGAATGTTACAGTTGAATTGTTTTGCTAGATTGGAGAAAACTTTGGCTGGTCTGGCATGTAAACCAGATGGGTTGTTAATCACCAGCTCGATTTGTTTCATAGCAATATATCCTATTAAAATCTTATGCTATCTACGTGTTGGTGTTTGGTGCATTTAGATGGTCTAGAACTACACTAACTTCTGATGTTTCGGCAAGCAATTTAGCTGTTGCTGGATCCTCGATAGCTTCAGCTAGGTTGGCTAGAATGTTAATGTGGTCATCAGAATTTGAGGCAATACCAATTATGAGATAAGCCTTCTCATCACCTTCCCACGTGACACCGTCTCTAATTTGTAAAACAGATATTCCTGTACGATGTACTAGTGTGAGGTCATCAAATTGACCATGTGGTATTGCTACTCCATTTCCAATGTAAGTGGACATTGACTTCTCGCGAGCTAACATACCATCTATGTAAGACTCGTCAATATATCCGCCTTTCACTAGCAAATGTCCTGCCATTCTTGTTGCTTCTTCTTTGCTATTGGCGCTTGCGTTAAGACTGATTGTTTCTTCAGTCAATTTATATTGCATAATTGGACACCTGTCAGGGATTACGTTTACGGTTACCCATATTATGTGCCTAGTTGCATGAATATTGTAACATTACATTTGAGCTACACTTGTAAACAAATAGAGAATAAACTCAATATTCTTAGCCTTCCTCGTGAATTTCAGTTCCGTTTGCTAAGGCACTGACTACTCTATCGATTGCGGGATCATTTAGAAACATAGTAAATGCTACAACCACGGCTCCTGGTACACGTTTTCGCACCATTTTGGATAGTCCCTTATGACAGATAATCATTTTTGCGTCTTCAGGTACTAACCGCGCGGGTTTATGGATGACTTTGTAACCTTCTACGTTGGCTTTTCGCAGCTTCTTCTTAGTTTGGTTAACGACTATCAGACTAGAACCGACTCCGGCTTCACATACTATTATTATAGTACTGACTTCATCTGGGTGTATTGTTGCTGCCATTTCTAGTTTCCTCCAAATGTACCATCTTTATTAATTTTATAAGGGGTCCAGCATTATGCATTGCCAGACCCCTTATCTTTTTCATATCAAACCCTTACAAAGGGCGATACATATTCATTATCAATAAGTATTGACCTGATGTTGGCAATCCACTCTAGTGAATTATCCTAATCCAGGTATACCAAGCGATTCTTCTTCTCCGTCATCATCATCTTCACCAACATCTTTGGCTGGATAGGCGCGTAGTAACGCGCTTCCGACCAAGAAGGCTGCCACAACTGCTAGGAACACTCCACCAAATACTGCAAAGTGTCCTCCTGGTGGAGTCATTGCTAGATAGGCAAAGATCGATCCTGGCGAAGGAACTGCGACCAAGCCAGCATCAAAGATCATGAACCATGTGTCGGCAACAATACCACCAGCGTACATGGCTATAATCATTATTGGGTGTGCCAAGACGTAAGGGAAGTAAATCTCGTGAATGCCACCAAAAAAGTGGATTATTATAGCTCCAGGAGCTGATTGTTTCAGTAAACCTTTACCAGCAACCCAATAAGCCAATAACATACCCAAACCGGGACCCGGATTACTTTCAAGTAAGAAATGGATTGCTTTACCACTTTCCTCAGCAGCTGCTGCGCCCAATGGTGCTAATACTCCTAAGTTAAGAGCGTTATTGAGAAATAGAACCTTGGCAGGTTCAACCACTAGATCTACCAGCGGCAATAGACCTGAAGAAATCAACCCGGAAACCGCACTTCCGAGAACGTCACTGAGTGTTTGTACGAATGGACCAATAGCAATTTGCGCCAACATAGTGAGAACTAAACCTGAGATTCCCAATGCAAAGTTGTTGATGAGCAGTTCGAATCCAATCGGAATTCTGGGTTCAAGTGCTGCATCTATTCTCTTAAGGACTTGAGCTGCTATTGGGCCTGCAATCATACCGCCTAGGAATTGGGGTATTTCTGAGCCTACAATGGTTCCCATTGTAGCTACTGCTCCAATGATTCCACCACGCTGTCCGTGAATCATCCTACCACCTGTGTATCCAATTAGTATTGGTAACAGGTTGAGTATCATTGGACCTACTTGTTGGACGTATGTCTCGTTAGGCACCCATCCGGTTGGAATAAACAGGGCAGTCAATAATCCCCAAGCAATAAAAGCTCCGATGTTTGGAACTACCATACCTGCGGCAAAACCGCCCCAGCTTTGTATTCTAGCTAACATAACTGAATCTCCTCTTATCTTGTATATATACATAACTGACATGATTTAGACTAATAAAAGGCGAACAGAATAAAGTTTATATGACAAGTAGTCCTATCTTCGTATTATTTACCTCCTTAATTGTTGCTTATTTTTGAAGTTACAGGATTATACAAAAGTCCAAATGCGTGCAATTTGGCAATTAAGCGACTTTTATATAACATCAACCTTGAGTTAGTATAGTACAACATCTGATTTAGACTTTAGTTTTGTGAGGCTAATTTTTGTTCATGTGGCTGAATTATATTGTTAGACGAAGTGCAAGATATATCTGTGGCGTGTTTTTATTCTAATGCTTGATAAACAATTTTGCCCTCGACTATTGTAAGTAACGGCCTATAGTGTTCGTCTAAAACTACTATATCTGCATCGTAGCCAGGAAGTAATTGGCCTTTACTAGTACCTAATCCTACAGATTGAGCCGGTACCATGCTAGTGCATTGGCTGGCTTCTAATATGTTTAGGTTTAACAGATTGATCAAGTTGCGAAATCCTGTGTCAATGAGGGCATGTGAACCGGCTAGAGTTCCGTCAGAAAGTCGGGTTGTTTTACCATCTATATATATGTCCTGACCTGCCCAATGATATTTGCCCGATGGAAGTTCTGCAAAAGGCGCAGCATCGGAGATGAGACATACTTTTGATATACCTTTAGCGTTTAACAACACTTGCATGGCTCCAGGATGGACATGATGTCCGTCACATATTAATTGGGCAACAATGGAATGGCAAGCCAGCACTGCTCCAGTTACACCAGGGTCTCTATGATGTAGAGGACTCATTGCATTAAATGTATGTGTTGCTTGACTAAGACCTAAAGCAATTGCTTCTTTAGTCAGTTCGTATGATGCATTTGAATGTCCGATGACTGGTACGATATTGTTGTCAATTAAATATGGAATAACATCCAGGGCATTTCCTTCTTCTGGAGCAAATGTGAGCATGCGAACCAAACCATTTGTAATGTTTTGTAGCCAATCTACTTCATTCGTAGTAAGAGGTGAGAACCACTTAGGATTGGCCACACCAGCACGTTCTGGAGAGAGGTGCGGTCCTTCAATGTGAACTCCAAGACAGCGGGCTCCTACCGGTGGGTCTGAAAGTATGGAAGCCATATGAGATATTAACGAATTTGTTTCTTTTTTGGGTCTGGTCATGGTAGTTGCCATAAAACTAGTGACACCATATTTAGGAAGGTTCTTGATTACCTGATCTAAGTTGGGCCCCATGCATTCATAACCTAGTAATCCGTGCATATGTATATCAATAAATCCAGGTAGTATCCAGCATCCACTTGTATCCAATACATTCGCAGTTTTAGGTACTATATACTCCGATGTATTTTGGATAAGATCAATTGACTTATTGTTAATGACTAGTATTCCTGGATCAAGCACTTTTTCAGGAGTACATATTTTTCCTCCTAATAGTATAGTGCTCACTGATTTTTTCTCATAATCACTTAATGTTTAGTTGGTAACGATGTACTAAATTGCAATTTGCTTTATATGCGATATTAAGATTGTTCAAGATGTTGTTGTCAGAATTTATACGAAACTCATCACTGCTAGGTTATCATTTATATTAATATCCTAATAGCTATTCATTTGTACATGAAAATCTGTGTCAATGTGTTGGTCAACTAGATATGATCTTCAGCAAATCTACTCTAGTATAATCCCATTTATGTTTTTCCGTCATCGTGCTACTAGATTCTTAGGATTGCTCGCAATACTATCTATACCTGCTGTATTTCCTTTTCTGGGCGGCCAGATACCTAGAACAAACGATTTGGCCAGTCACGTCCATAGGGCCTTTGAGCTTGAGCAATTACTACGTGCAGGAGTTATTGTTCCGCGTTGGGGACCACATTTAGTGCACGGATATGGGTACCCGGTATTCAACTATTTTCCATATCTGTCTCACTATTTAATTGCTATCACTCGTATGGTCTCGGGCTTGGATTTTTTGTGGTCTTATCGAATAATTGCAGCTGTAGTCACTCTAACAACTGCATGGGGAACATTTCTTTTTGGTAGAGACTTGTTCAGGGATGAAAGTGCGGGCGTCTTAGCTGCAGTCGGATTTGTTTACAGCCCTTATTTGTTGATGACTGCAAATGTGCGCGGTGGTTTACCTGAATCGTTGGCACTAGCTGCCCTACCTTTTTGTCTGTGGACCTGGTCGCGTGCTGCTCGTGGTGAGCGAATATTTGTGCTGTGGGCTGGTTTGACATATGCCATATTGATTATTTCGCATAATGGATCTGCAGTGCAGATATCCCCTATATTATTTGTATATGCGTTATGGCGTGGTCGTGCACAGATGCGTATTGCTATTTCTCAGTTTGCCCTGTCAGTGATAATAGGTATTGGTCTAACAGCATTTTATTGGATGCCGGCTTTAGTGGAACTACAGTATGTTCAAGTAGCGTCGGGTTATGCTTCAACTGGTATTGTATATCATCAAAACTTTACTCCTGTAGGTGGATTGTTCACCTATCCTTTAATTCCTGTTGATAGTGATTTGTTAAATCCTATAGTGGCTAACCCGTTATCTATAATTACCATTATATTTTCAGGATTGACTATCTGGCGTGCAAGATTGCTAGATAGTAGATATTTATCTGAACTAATATGGTTGTCATTATTAAGCTTTATAGCATTATTTTTGACTTTGCCTCAGTCTCGTTTGATATGGGATAAATTGCCGCTTCTACAGCTTACATTATGGCCTTGGCGATTCATTGGACCAGTATCTTTAATGATTTCTATAATAGCTGCAGGACTAATGTCTACCATATCAAAAAACAGGACCATTCTATTAATGATTGGTATTTTTGCTGTTATATTAAATGGTTTGCCCTGGTTGTACCCGCCGCGGGAGGCTTTGGTATCACCAACAAACGTTGCAGACTTGGCTCGTTCTGAGATGCCACCTTGGCTTATTGGTACATCAACTACTGCGGAATATTTACCAAAATGGGTACAACAATTGCCTGATACTGATGCGCAGCGGGATATGTTACTGACTGACTCAGACCCAGATCGATTAGATAGGGCATTTCTACCGCCTGGTGCGAAGGCTCAGCATATTGAAAACGATGTCTTAAGCGACACGTACCACATTATTACACCTGATACTTTAGAGTTGTCCTTTAAGCATTTTTTCTTTCCAGGTTGGCGTGCGTGGATTGACAATAATCCTATTCCAATTATTGTTTCACAACCCCATGGATTGATCAAAGTAACGGTACCATCTGGCAATCATTTGCTCATGCTATCTTTTGATACTACAAGTGTACGTTATTGGTCTGGTATGCTTAGTCTTGTATCACTTATAGTAGTGATTGTATTTAAATTTAGTCGGTCTAAAGTGCAAACTGGTATCTCTCCACAAGTAGTAAATGCAAAACCTCTTACTATATTCGCAGTTTTCGTGATGGTGGTGTTCATGTTGTCTGTTATTTTTGAAAATCCGGTAAGGAAACATGGTCTTGCAGACGATAATAAGCCATTACATATGCAGAATTCACTAGGCATAGATTTCGGTAGTGAGCTGTGGTTGCATGGATATTCTTTGAGCGAATATTCTATCGATGCAGATGATACTGTTGAACTTGATCTGTTTTGGCAGGCCCAGCGTAATCTTGGATTGGTGTATGGTTTTAATATTCGTTTACGCGATGTGCATAGTCGTTTATGGAATACATCGGAGATTGTAAGGCCTAGGGGTTGGCGATTCATGCCAGGCACCGATTTTTGGCCACCAGATAAATATGTTATTGATAAGTATGCTGTGAAGCCATTGTCAGGTACTCCTCCTGGCACATATTATCTAGAAGTAATTGCATTTCGTCAGGATACACTAGAAGTATTAGATGTAAGCACTATCGGCTCATTGCAAATTATTAGCGCGGACAAAAGTTCGTTTGGTGATGTCGAGCCGTTGGCGGTTCTAGGAGATGAGGGGTGGTTACTTTGGGATTTTGTGATAGATAGAACTGAGGCTGTGTCAGGAGATACTGTTGGAATACAGGTTGTATGGAGTGGTATGGATTCTGGCACTGGACCATATAACGCACGTATAAGCATGCTGGGACCCGATAGAAAAGAGCAAGCCTCATTTGATTTTGAAGTGGGTATTGATTATCCGCCAAGTGTGTGGGAGTCAGGAGCGAGAGTGCGGGAGCAATACATTATACGAGTTCCAGCATATCTTTCAAGCGGCCAATATATTTTGCATGTAAAGTTGGTGAGCCAAGAGGGTCATACATTGGGAGAATATGAACACACTAATTTGTTGCGCGTTAATGTACCGGAAAGGATATTTGATCAGCCAACTGATATCACTATACTAGATGTTGAACTAGGCAGTGTGGCCACTTTTGTTGGACATCAAATTACCAATCAACCCATTACAGATAGTGAAATTCTAAATATCAAATTAGTGTGGGAGGCTAATGAAAATATAACAGAAGACTATCATGTGTTTGTACACATCATTGATGAGTCAGGGAATATAGTCGTACAATCTGATGGTAAGCCTGCTAATTGGACGCGCCCCACTGCTGGTTGGTTGCCAGGCGAATATATTATTGATGGTCATACAATTATTCTTCCATCAGATATAAAGACTGGCTCCTACATTGTTAATGTGGGTCTCTACAACAATTTGAATTACGAAAGACTTGTTTCTGATGAATTTCCAGATGGATCTGTGCCAATAACAGAAATCTTATATAAAGTGAATTGATATATGACAAAAAATTTGAGGATATGTTATGAACGATAAATTTGTTAAGGTGCTGCCTGAAATTAAGTTAGCTGTCGATACTGGAAAACCAGTTGTTGCATTAGAATCTACTGTCATCGCACATGGTTTGCCACGTCCACAAAATCTGGACACGGCTCGTAGATTGCAGTCGGTTGTACGATCTCAAGGAGCTGTTCCAGCCACTATAGCTATCATGGATGGTCAGGTAAAGATCGGCTTAGATGATGACGAACTTGAGATGTTAGCCAATGCTGACCACGTAGTTAAGGTTAGTCGTCGTGATTTTGCCAATGTTGTTGGTAGAGGACTGACTGGAGCTACTACTGTATCTGGCACTATCATTGCGGCAAGTTGGGCTGGTATACGAGTTATGGCCACAGGAGGTATAGGAGGAGTGCATCGAGGAGAGGAACCAGATGTATCGGCAGATCTTCCGGAAATTGCCCGTACTCCAATGATGGTGGTTTGCTCAGGAGCAAAATCTATCCTGGATCTTTCAGCTACATTAGAATGGCTCGAGACACATGGTGTTCCTGTAGTTGGATATGGTGTAGACGATTTACCAGCTTTTTATGCTAGATCTAGCGGTTTACCTCTAGAAGTGCGTGCTGATACACCTACTTCAGTAGCTGATTTATGGGACATACATACTGATCTAGGGATGACAGGTGGCATGGTGGTTACTGTACCTCCACCAGAAAAGGAAGCACTGTCTGGCTCAGATATTCAAAGTGCTATTGACCGAGCTCAAGATCAGGCTGTTGCAGATGGTGTTAGAGGTAAACACATCACACCTTACTTGTTGGAAAAAGTGAAGGAATTTACTGAAGGTGCAAGCTTGCGCGTTAACATTGCGCTGCTAGAGAACAATGCGCTAATTGCATCGATGATCTCTCATGAAATTGCCAATTCTCGTACATGAAAATTGTAATTGACTGTGTAATGCATTATCTGGTAGAATGCACAGTCAGCATCAAATATGTATATAGGTAGAGGACTTTATTCTCATGAAAGTTATGTTACTGCAAGATGTTTATAACCTAGGTCGTGCAGGAGATGTAAGACAAGTTGCCGATGGCTATGCGCGCAATTATCTTTTACCTCGTGCTTTTGCTGTTCCAGCTACTGTAGGTGTACAGAAACAAGCCGAAAATGTGCGTATTGCAGGCGACAAGCGTCGTGAACAAGAAAATCGCGATAAAGCTGGTACTGCAGAGCTGTTAGATAACTTACGAATAGAGTTTCCTGTACGTGCGGGAGAACAAGGAAGGCTGTATGGTTCTGTAACGCATCAGATGATTGCAGATGCTATTGAAGATGCTACAGGAGAGATGATTGATCGTCGGAATGTTATTGCACCGCCAATTCGCGAACTCGGTATTGTAGAAGTTCCTATTCGGCTGACAGCGGATTTAATTCCTAGTGTCACAGTAGTTGTTTATCAAGAAGGGGAGAGCTCTGACAGTCAGGATGATAGTGTTATTGGCCCTGATGCATCCGAAATTCCAGCAGATAGGTCTCTGTCTGATAATGACAACCTTATTGAGGCTGAACCGGTCGATGAGACCGATTCTGAAGACTTAGACAAAATATTAGAATAACCCTGACATTAAACAGTCAACCAAGAAGATGTTATCGTTGTACCAGGTGCATTTGTCATATAGAACAATCAATATTATATTGAAGTCCTCACTGTAATCTCTATTGTCTCCAGTTTAATCAATATATAATGATGCTATATTTCGTTCATAAGAATGGGATTGTGATGCAGCATCATTTTTGGTTTACCCATCTTTCATTACAAAACCAATATGAACGGATTTAGATAGCTTGGTAGATGAATACAATGTTCATTGTGATGCATGTTTTTACATGGTATGAATAATGTCACTTTCTGACTTGGGTCAATATCTTAGGCATGCTCGAGAAGAGCGCGGGATATCTCTTAGAGATCTCGAAGATGATACTCGGATTAGGAGGAAATATTTGATTGCCATCGAAGAAGGGGATATTGTAGTAGTGCCGTCAGATGTTCAGTTATATGGCTTTGTTCGTAGATATGCACTGCAAGTAGGTCTTGATCCTGATAACACGACATCAATGTTACATCAGGCTTTAAGAAATCGAAGCAAGAAAGGCCTACTAAACTTTTTTAGAGCAAATAAAGAAGTGACTACACCTTCAAGGAATTGGCCTGATGTGGCATTAACACACTCCCAACCGTTTGATAAGAACTATTCAGTACAAAAGTCTATATTTTCGTTACCACGGTATTTCAGGCCGCAAATATTCATTGTTTTTCTATTAGTCGTGTCACTGACAGTGTTTTTTGCTTGGGGTAGTCCTTATCTGAAAAATAGGATTACAATGCTCAATAAGCAAGCTGTATCTACACCTATCATACTTGGACCTACCGTTACTTCTACTTTTCTAAGTTATGTGCCTCTTACTGCGACTAATTTGCCATCATTAGACTTTTCTGATATTAATCTTACTATAATGGTTGAACAACGTTCGTTTGTGAGAGTAAGTGTGGATGGAGCCTTGGAATATCAAGGCATATTGCAGATTGGTGAGCGCCGAGATTATTTTGGTAATGAAAAAATTGAATTAACAACAGGAAACGGCAAAGGTGTGAGAGTTATCTATAATCAACGTGAAGAAGGTATTATGGGAGACTTTGGTGAGGTTGTAACCTGGACTTTCTTGCCGAACTTAAAAGTCACCTCTGAACTCAATATAACAAATAAACCTCCCGTTATTGCTCCGTAACACTATCTCAAGTATTTTTGCAATAATTTCTCTATTCATACTTTTCTTGTATTGTTACCACAAATTATATAGTTATCTTACTGTTAGTTTCATTTGTAAGGCTCATTACATGCAGAATAGAGTAATATTCAGTATGCTATCCGTCAGGTAATCAATGGTAGTTCGTCAAGTATTTCTTTAAGGTTCAGAGTATTCTATTATGGTAACCTGAAACCGTTCAGTTACATATTTTCTCCTTCAGTCAGACGCGAGTTTTCCTCCTACTCGCGTCTGCTGCTTAATTTGGTTTGCGAAGTATCATGTAGAGGCCCAAGTTGTCATTTTTTCCATCGCTGTGAAAAGATTTTTCTACCTGAAATCCTGTAACTTCACACAGGTTTATTAGAGAGTTTAGTGAAAAGTGATGTACATATCGAATTCCGTAATCACCGCGTTTCCAGTCAATCAAATAGTCAGCATCTTCGACAGATTGTTTTGTAAGCCCCACCGTCTCCCACGGGACAATCTTGCGTCGCAGTCGTGTTGCTTCCAAGAATTGCCAGACAGAAATTGCGCAACATCCACCCGGTTTTAGAATTTTGTGTATGTTGTTAAGTACCCGTAAACGGTCTTTTTGTCCAGGAATATGATGTAGTACTGAAAAACATACTACAACATCAAAAGGTTTTTGAAATCTGGTAATCCAATTATGTGATGTTATATCTATGCAAATAAAGATGGCATTGGAGCAGATGGGTGCGTTACTCATCATTTCAGCACTAAAGTCAATTCCTACGTATTTATATGTTGATTGTGTTTTATTTGCTTCTACAAGTACTCTTCCATTTCCGCATCCAATGTCTAAGAGAGAGTTGTAAGGATCAAGCATTTTTAGTGACCGTACAATGCCAGGTTGACTGTAATTGCGAGAACTAGAAAAATCAGCAGCATGCTGCTTATAGAATATGTAGTTTATATATTGAAGTTTCTGGGCTGTGGAGGTCTTCACGATTGTAGATTATACTAGTTGTTGTGAATTCGCTAAAAAGTCATCTTATTACAGACGTCAGCATTTATGCTGAGCCAGTTATGGAAATCATTCGTGATTTGCAGAATCAACCTATGCTAGATGAAAAACAGCTTGGAGCTCTTTTACGTCGTCATTCGCGGGATTATAGTGGCGTGTTTAGCAAGAATTTAGTCATAAGAACATATCGGCATTTGTGTGATAGTGGGGCATTAGAGCCGGACCCGGCATTGCTTCAGCGTTTGCGCATGAAACCAACTCGGACCATTTCTGGAGTTGCTCCTGTAACTGTCCTGACTAAACCATATCCTTGTCCTGGCAAATGTATTTTTTGTCCGACAGATGTACGAATGCCCAAGAGCTATTTATCTGACGAACCTGGAGCTATGCGAGCAGAGCAACATGAGTTTGACCCATTTGATCAAACTCATGCACGTATAGGGACTTTTAGAGATAATGGTCATGATGTTGACAAGATAGAATTGCTCATTTTAGGTGGTACATGGTCTAGTTATCCGCGTGATTATCAGGAGTGGTTTGTTAAGCGATGTTTTGATGCTATGAATGGTAAAGAAGCCAACTCATTGGAGCAGGCCCAGTTATGGAATGAGAGTGCTTGGCATCGTAATGTGGGTTTAGTCATTGAGACTCGTCCTGATCATATAGACTCTGCTGAGATTGACTGGTTGCGTAACCTTGGTGTGACTAAAGTGCAGCTTGGTGCTCAATCATTGCATGACAATATACTTGATCTGAATAAGCGAGGGCATAAGTTGTCTGACACCAGAATTGCTATGCAATTATTGCGTGCAGCTGGGTTCAAAATAGTCTTGCATTGGATGCCTAACCTCTTGGGTTCGACTCCAGATATTGACAGAGCTGACTATGATTTGTTATGGTCAGATGTGTCTTTGCGTCCTGATGAAATCAAGATATATCCATGTTCATTGTTGGCAAATGCTGAGTTATACGAATATTGGAAGAGAGGAGAATATCAACCTTATAGCGATGACACATTGATTGAATTAGTGGCAGCGTGCAAACTCAAAACACCGGCTTATTGTCGTATTAACCGCGTTTATCGAGACATACCTGCACCAAACATTGTGGTTGGTAGTACTCTTAGCAACCTACGTCAGGTTGTACAAAAGAAATTGCGGGAGCGTGGTCAAAGATGTGGTTGTATAAGGTGCCGGGAAGTGCGTGGCATTGATATTCGTTCAAAGAAACTGATTTTGGACGATTTGGTGTATCAAAGTGTTTCAAGTGAAGAGCATTTTCTATCATACAATACGCAAAATGGTGAACTTGCGGGATATTTGCGGCTTTCATTACCAGAGGTAGACAGCGATTTGAATATTGTGGAAATAAGAGGGGCCGCATTAGTGCGTGAATTACATGTATATGGATCCGCTCTTCCAATTGGTGAAAATGCTATTGGCAGAAAAACTGCGCAGCATCGTGGATTGGGCAAGCGTTTGATGTATGAAGCGGAGCAGGTTGCTGTTGCATCCGGATTTAACTTAATTGCTGTGATTGCTTCTGTTGGTACTCGTGAATATTATCGAGCTCGTGGTTATAAGTTGTCCGGAACATACATGGTAAAGAGATTGGATGAGAATCACGAACAATAATGTGCAACATACCAGGTGATATAATTTATGCCCAACAATATGGGCACGTAGCTCAGCTGGTTAGAGCGCACGGTTCACATCCGTGAGGTCGGGGGTTCGAGTCCCTCCGTGCCCACTTGCTTGTAGGTTTTGTAACCTGATGGTGATTAGATGATTGGTAATTTACTTCTCAGGTGAAGTCACTTCGTAATTTGTTAGTGTCGAACGACCGATTACCGTAGTAGATAAAATGACCAAAGCTTACATAGCTTATGAAGAAAACATATATAGATAATACAATTTGGTTTATTGCGGCGCTTGTACCAGCGACTGTGTTTGTATGGTACTTTTATTCCTCTACAGTATTAGATCGTTGTTATTGGAGCAATATCGATTCTGATTTTTGCTATTCTGTTGCATCTTTACGGTTCTTAGATAATTATTCATCTGGTTTTGTAGAACATACTGCTGCTGGAGAAGGTCTGCCAGTAGTCCAGATGCTAAGTTGGTTTTATCTAATTCTTTCTAAGGTAGGATTGTTGGGCGAATCAACTTTTGTAGGTCTGACCATCCATAAGGATCCACTCGTACATCTACAGCAGTATGTAAAATTTGGTTGGATATTTGGTTCACTTACATATTTTATGGTAGTAACAACAGTTTTTTGGTTTACACGTATGTTGAGTCGGTCAAATATTGCAAGCTTTATTGCTAGTTTACTTGCTACGATTTCTTGGTCAAACATACAGTTCTTATTACGGATACGATCGGAAGCCTTCAGTGCATGTTTTGCTCTAATATCTTTGTATCTAATGTTCAAGGCCGTAAAGTCTCCAGCACTAAGGCGATTTGCATTTTATGTAGTAGCAAGTAGTGTCTGTTTAGCTTTTGCACTTTTTGCGAAGCGTAATGCGATGCCTTATCTTTTTTTTATACCTGCGGTGCTGGTATTAGTTCCCCGAACTTCATTGGAACGATCTAACAATGGATCTCGTAGCCTTTTGTTGAGATGCGCTATTATAGGCAACTTAATATTTTTGCCACCCTTATTGCCTTTGGTTTCTTATTGGCCAGAGTTTGTCGGATCGTTTAGTACTATTCTAATGTTTGTCTTATTCGGTGAGGTGTTGGGATTTGTGTTTATCATATCAATAGCTATTTTTGTGATTTTCGTATTACGTGCGCGTATATATCAAACGAGTATAAAGGATCATGGTTCTCTACGGAGGTATGCAGAGGATACGCTGATTTACTTGCTTGTGTTGTGTATAGGGTTTGCAGTGGGCGCATACATTAGCTTTGTACATCCTGTTCTGAATAGATATACGTTATTTCTGATAATTATGATTGTTGTAGCTGGTCTGTTTACTGTATTTGTGAAGGTTCGTGGTCAAAATTCAGAAAACGTAGTGTTGAATTCACTAAGAGAACATGTTGTTGGCGTCAGAACAGTTTTGCTTGTAAGTGTTCTAACAGTTGCATGGACATATGTTTGGTATGTTGCTTATAGAAGTTTTGTGCCACTTTCTACTAACATAGAGATTGCTGTTTCACGTTCGTTGTTTGAGATATTACACCCGCAAAGTTCTGTGTCTTTCTTGAGTTATGGAGAAAATATATCCATGTCTGACTACCTGTATTCTGTTTATAGCTCATGGTTGAGTCATTATCGCAATGTGCGGTGGCCAGAATTACTAGTTATATTGCTTGCTATATCCCAAGCAGTACGGGCTAATCATATAATGGAAATTAAACAGATCATCTTTTTGGCATTAGTTGGAATGAGCCTCTTGTTTTTCTCTGCTTTGCGGCTTCTGTATCCGTTTTATATCATTTACGAGGACATTGCAACTATTGTTACTGTAGCAAGCGCGTTTGGTTACTTGATAAACGCATTTAGATACAAATTGGAGAATAAAATATCTTCGAATATTTCTAAAATATTTTCATTTGCTGCACTCCTTTTGATGTTAATTGTAAGTGCAAGGCGTACTCAGGAAATGTTTGTTATGCAATCTCAAGCAACTTCATATGGATGTATATCACCACCTAGTGGCGACACGTGCATGTGCGACCCTTACTATGCTGGCAGTAGATTTGGAGGCACGGGCTTAAAAGATGTGATTGAAAGACAGTACGGTTTAGAGTGTATGCAAGCAGTTGAAATGCGTTTTGAGAAAGGCATTCCTATTCGCTGAATTTAATACTTGTAGTTGATCCAGTTGGTTCAGTAACACAACAAACTAATTTGTAGGTTGTATAATATTTGCCGTCATAGTGGAGATAAATTCATGAATACAAATATCGTAATAATTGCTATTGTAGCTGTATTGATAGTCTGGATTATTAGCATTTATAATCGGCTAGTTAGCTTGCGTAACCGTTATAAGAATTCGTATGCACAGATTGACGTACAACTAAAACGTCGCTACGATTTGATACCCAATTTAGTAGAGACAGCAAAGTCATACATGGAGCATGAGAAAGATACACTCGATGCTGTAATACAGGCCCGTAATCAGGCCTCCAGTGCAGGTAATGTTGCGGCTGACAACCCAGGCGATTCTGATGCTATGACTAGCTTAATAGGTGCTGAATCAGTTTTAACGGGTACTATGGGTCGTCTGTTTGCTCTAGCGGAGTCCTACCCAGATTTAAAGGCAAACCAAAACATGATGCAATTGACTGAAGAGTTGAGTTCTACTGAAAACAAAGTTGCTTTTTCTCGGCAAGCTTATAATGATGCTGTTATGACATACAATACTGCCTGCGAGACATTTCCAAGTATGCTCTTTTCAACCCGACTAGGTTTCGAGCAGGCATCGCTCTTTGAAATTGAGGATGCTGAAGAACGTGCTAATCCCCAGGTATCATTTACATAAGTTTGTTTTGAGACCAATCCAATGACATTGGGTCAAGTCGATAGATTAGCAACCGCATTTTTATTATGATGTCTTTGTCTACCAGATATTAATGCCAATATAGAGCCCTATGGATTTTTTCGATTTACAAGACGCAGCGCGTCGCAGAACCAATATATTAGTTGTTTATTATGTATTAGCAGTTTTTGCAATTGCGATATCTGTGTACTTAGTACTCGTGGCTATTTTTAATCGCCAGTCTTTTGGATTCTATTGGGACTTGAGACTATTTATCACGGTAGTTTTGTCAACACTTGCTGTAGTAGGTGTAGGAACATTGATTAGAGGTTTGCAATTGAAGCAGGGAGGTCAAGTAGTAGCTGAGATGCTTGGAGGTTCACTGGTAGATTCTTCATCAAAAGATATTAGTATGAAGAGATTAGTCAATGTGGTAGAGGAAATGGCACTTGCGTCTGGCACTCCTGTGCCACCAGTATATATATTGGAGAATGAAGCAGGCATCAATGCATTTGCTGCTGGATTTAGTACGGGCGATGCCGTAATTGGAGTAACTCGTGGATGTTTAGATAATCTAAATCGAGAACAACTGCAGGGAGTAATAGCACACGAATTTAGTCACATTATTAATGGTGATATGCGCCTAAACATCCGATTGATGAGTGTTCTGGCAGGCATTCTGTCAATTGCTACTATCGGATATATATTATTGCGTACTGCTGCTTTTTCATCTCATAGATACAGACGCAGGGAATCGCGAGGAGGTAGAGAAGCACTATTATTTATTATGCTAGGGATTGCGCTCATAGTAGTAGGGTATGTAGGCGTATTCTTTGCTAAGGTCATCAAGAGTGCAGTTTCTCGACAGCGAGAATATCTTGCTGACGCATCGGCAGTTCAATTTACTAGAAATCCTCAAGGTTTGGCAGGAGCGCTTAAGGTCATCGGTGGTCTCACATCGGGATCTAAGATGGTATCGGAACATGCTGAAGAGGCTAGCCATTTGTTTTTTGCTAGTGGTGTGAAGAGTTTATTTAGCAACATAATGTCTACTCATCCAAATCTAACAAATCGCATTAAGGTTCTTGACCCACATTTTAACGGTCAATTTGATGAAGTTCAATCCACTGTTAAGATGGTAGAAGAAGGTGCTAGCTCTAGTTTAGTAAGTGGTGATGTGAAATTAGCTACCGATTCAGAGATAGTGGTTCGATCTGTTGGATCACCTAGTTCCGATCATGTGCATTATGCTTCAAATATATTGCAAAATATACCAGACGATGTTATTAGAGCAGCGCATGAACCATTTAGCGCGCGCAGCGTAATATATTGTTTGCTTTTGGATAAGAATGAGGTAGTACGCCAACGTCAGTTAGATTATTTGAAGCGGCATTGTGACCATGGAACCTATTCTGAGACTCTAAATGTGGCTAAAACTGTGGAGTTGTTAGCAACTGAATTAAGATTGCCTATAGTTGAAATTGCTATTTCTACTCTGCGACAACTTTCTCAAGATCAATATAGCGCATTCCGCGAACATATAAACTATATGATTGAAGCTGACAGTCATATCAATTTGTTCGAATATACATTACATCATGTTGTTAGGAGACATCTTGATTATGCTTTTAGTGATAAAAATGCAAATGTCAAATCAATTCGATCTTTGGTGACTGTTAGAGCAGAGTGTAATGTATTGTTGTCGGCGCTAGTACAAGCTGGTCATTCAACAGAGTCCGAGCGACCTATTGTTTTCCAAGCCGGCATAGAGAATCTTTTTGGTGATGCTGATTCAGCACAATATGTTCCTGAGGTGTCTCTAGCTGCAGTAGATGAGGCTTTAGATGTGTTAGTTGCTGTTTTACCTAAGATGAAGCGTTCTATTGTGAAGGCATGTGTTGCCTGTATAGTTTATGATCAGTATATTACTGTATCTGAAGCGGAACTTTTACGAGCTGTGGCGGATTCCTTAGGTTGTCCAATCCCACCGATTATAGCTACTGATAGTAGTTTGTAACTTTTGTATTTAATCACTTATCTATCTTACTTATCAATGATAATGATGTGCAATTTTCCTGGGCCATGTACACCTAGAGTGAGTGTTTGAGTGATATCTGCTGTGCGACTAGGACCTGTTACTATAATTAAGTTACTGGAATTGTATCCAGATTCAGGCTGTGATTTTATGTAGCTCTCCATAGTCGGATAGATTTGATCAGTGGTAAGTAGGGCGATATGGATTGCTGGCAAAAGAGAACTAAGTCTTCCCTGACCCGGTTTGCTTTCCAGAACTATGCTGCCTGTGTCTGCTAGAGCTGCGTTACATCCAGTTATACCAACAGAGACTTCTGCAAGTTTAATATGCGCCCTTGTTCTTTCCGTAGTATCTCTAGGGACAGTGCTTTGATAGCGCAGATAATCAACGGAATCTAAACGTTGTCCCAGATTTTTTATTGGCAAACAGTTGTCGTCCCAAGACATATATTTGTTGTTGGTTTGATTGTTGAGTAATTGCATGACCATCTCGAATGCAACCTCATCATCATTTGCTAGGTGTGTTTCAGCTTTTACAGCATTTGCCTCTTCTATGAATTTATTAATTAGAGTTTGTAAGTCTGCCGTCGTAGGCGTATTCTGTCGTGTTGACGTTTCGTCCTGGTCTGGTAATGTTCTGTTGCCAATTGCACTGCTTACTTTTTGAAGAAAATGAGCACGTTTCATTATTGGTCAATCCTGACTTGGTTTGTCCCACAGCTGTCTGAAAGATTTCTTAGCTAGTGCTGGAAAATCACGGTGAACACTCCATCCCTGCAAAGGGCCAGGTAATGTGGTGAACCAACCATCATGTGCTAATAGCCTACTAACAACTTGACCAGAGCGTAAAGCTAATCCAAATAGAATTGGGTTACATGAAGTAATGGCATAGATCCACTGACTTAATCGCATCAAAAGTGGCGATTTCCCTTTTGCGATTTGTTGTGATCTTGATTCTAGTAGCAGTCCTGGCAGATCTATGTTAACTGGACATACTTCCTTACAGGCTCCACACAGGCTGCTTGCATGTGGGAGCGGATTCCAGGGATCTCCGAACAAAAGTGGACTAAGCACAGATCCTACTGGGCCGGGATACACACTTCCGTATGCGTGACCTCCTATAGAATGGAATACAGGGCATGCATTGAGGCATGCTCCGCATCTAATACAGTAGAGAATTTCAGAGAGGGCAGATCCAAGAATTTCACTACGGCCATTATCCAAAATCACAATGTGTAGTTCTTCTGGACCATCATGCTCGTTTTTTCTTCTAGGCCCACATAAAATACTGCTATAGGCTGTCAATTTTTGACCAGTCGCACTACGTGCTAGCAATTGCAACATTATGCTCAGATCTCCTAATGTTGGCACAAGTCTTTCCATTCCCATTACTGCTACATGAATACGAGGAGCTGTGCTAATCAAGCGTCCATTGCCTTCATTGGTTACCAGACATATAGCTCCTGATTCAGATACTCCAAAATTTACTCCACTGATACCCATGTCTGCTTTTAGAAATATCTCGCGCATATGAGTACGTGCTATAGCATTGAGTGTAGCGGGATCATCGCTAAAAGGAACGTTCAGTTTTTCGTTGAACACGTTGCCGACGTCTTCGCGGGTCATATGTAGAATTGGTGCAATTATGTGAGACGGTTTATCTCCACTTAATTGCACTATGAATTCTCCCAGATCTGTTTCTACTACATCAATGCCAGAAGTTTCTAGGGATTGATTGAGAGAAATTTCTTCAGTAAGCATAGATTTAGCTTTGGCAACAAGCTGTACATCTTTTGCTCTGGCTATTTCATTGATGTATTGGTTACATTCTTGTGCATCCTTAGCCCAAAATATGTGGCCGCCAAGTGCTTCCACATTGTCGGCAAACTCGGCCAAAAACTTATCTAGTTGAGATAGTGTATGGGCACGGATACTGCGGGCACGGTCTCTAGTAATCTCCATACTTGGGAATTCAGACATTGCACGAGCACGATTATCATATTTTGCTTTGGCACCAGCGGATATTGCTAGCTGCCCTTCAGGTTTGGCGAGGGCGTCAGATATACGATCGTAGAAAGATAGTTCAGTCGCAGCCATTTAAAATCTCAGCTATATGTTTCACTTGTATATTACTTCCTTTGCGTCTTAGACTACCTTCCATGTGGATTATGCATCCTACATCTCCAGCTATGAGCACATCTGCTCCACTTTCTTCAACATTACTGAGTTTTTTTTCAAGCATTGCACCAGATATTTCGCTCATGCGTACTGAAAACAAACCTCCAAAGCCACAACATTCTTCTGCGCAAGGTAGTGCGACTTGCTCTAAGTCTTCTACATTATCTAGTAGTGTGGATGGTTGTTCAACAAGGTTAAGGTTGCGTAAGCCGTGGCAGCATGGATGGTACGTTGCTTTACCATTGTATTTTGCACCTACATTCGTTAAACCAAGTTTGTCAACCAGGAATTGTGTGAACTCATACGTACGCTTAGACAAACTTTTGGCCTTTGAGCTGTACACTGGATCAGATTTCAATAATTCCGGATAGTGATGCACAATCATATCCGTGCATGAACCGGAGGGTACTACTACGGGACCAGAGGTATTGGTAAAAACGTCAATTGTGTGGCGAGCCATAGCACGTGCTTGTTTTAGAAAACCCGCATTGAATGCCGGCTGACCACAACATGTTTGTTGCTTTGGAAATCCCACTTCGCATCCATTGTTGTTGAGTATGGTCTTCACTGCTGTACCGACCTGTGGTCGGATAGCATCTACCATACATGTGACCAGTAATTGAACAATTGATTTTTTTATCTTTGTCATATTGATATCAAATTTACTTTGTAAAAGATAATTGTTTTCAGTGTACTTCTATTGTGTCATTTACATACACTTGCATGATGGTTGATAAATGCGCGACAAAAGCTATGTTGGCTATCCGAGTTTCCATAGTATATACTGAATACACTTACTGGGTAATTATGGATTTTTGAACCTACAATCAATAATGTGATAAACGCTATAATGATGGTGTAAATGTTCCTTTAGGTGAAATTATGAATTTTGATGACCAGGTAGTGTTGATTACAGGAGCATCACGAGGTATAGGGCGTTCTGTGGCTCAAGCTTTCTCAAAATCGGGTGCTAGTGTAGCTGTACATTACAACAATGGCAAACTGGCAGCTCAGGATACATTTGAAACTCTAAATAGAGGAAACCACAAGATGTTTCAGGCAGATATTTCTCAACCAAATGAGGCTGAAACCTTAGTGTCTAATGTGATCAGTCAAATGGGTACTATTGATATATTGGTCAACAATGCTGGTATTTTTGAACAGCATGCAGTGCCTGGCACTGATTATAGTCAGTGGCAGCAGAGTTGGCAGCGTGCTTTGGGTGTTAATCTAATAGGTGCAGCTAATATTACTTTTTGTGCAGTAGAACATATGATGCAGAGAAATAAAGGAAAGATAGTCAATATTTCCTCTAGAGGCGCGTTTAGAGGAGAGCCGGAAGCTCCTGCTTATGGAGCCAGTAAAGCTGGCCTAAATTCATTTAGTCAGTCTATGGCTCAATCATTGGCTCCGCACAACATATTCGTATATGTGGTAGCTCCTGGGTTTGTACAAACTGAGATGGTTGCTGAGTTGCTATCTGGTCCAGACGGTGAATCTATTCAGACACAGAGTCCATTGGGGAGAGTAGCCACTACAGATGAGGTTGCAAACACAGTGTTGTTTCTAGCATCTGCAGGCACAGATTACCTTACGGGGTGTATAGTGGATGTCAATGGAGCCTCCTACCTTCGTACCTAGTATTTCAGAACAATCTACCTGGCCTCTTTATGTGGCGTAACTATCATAAATTACCTGTTTCAATCCGATCATCCAGTGTATGGGGTGTAGTAGCATGGTGTGCATTATTGTTAATAGCAATATGGTATCTGCATGCTGAGTTATATACAGTCTATGGTCCCTTTCTGAAATTACGTGATTGGGGTCCACCGCCATCTTGGGCAATCATAGTACAACAAAATCGTTGGTTGGTGCGTATCTTAGCAGCCATAAGCATAGTGACATTGTGCTTATTGGAGATAAGGCTTGCAATTGTAAGTAATATGTTGCGGAAAACAGTCAATCAACGGATTAAGTTGTTCGTTTTATTATTGGGCTTGGGATTGATATCTGGTGTTGATTTTGTATTGCCAGGGTATTTGCGGGCTACTGATGACGCAGAATCTTATACTACGATTTCGTGGCTGATTCGGGATATTATTGCAGAAGGTCAATTACCAATTTGGTCCAACTGGGGGGACATGGGCTTCCCTTTAATGCAGTTCTACAGCCCTATGTACTACACGGCGATTGCTCTAATAAGTTTCATTACTAACAATATTTGGAGCGCAGCAAAGATCGTGCATTTTGTCTTGCATGTCATGTCAGTGCTGGTGATTTTTCTTTATGTGCATAATCTTACTAAATCCAGATATGCTGGATTGGTTACTAGTTTCGCTGTGGGGTTTACCTTCTATCGTTATCATGTTTTTTTCTATCTTGGTGCTTTAAATATGGCACCCACGTTTGTTATATGGCCACTTCAACTCTATCTTATAGATAAATTCATAGTTGCGAGTAATAAGCGTAATGTTGGCTCCATTTTGGCTCTTACAAGTGCTTTTGGTCTTGTTTGCCATGCATATTTTGGTGGATATGGTGGATTGTTTGCTGCTGTTTATGGATTGATACGTGTCCTTACATTTATACCAAACCCAACTACTTGGCGCACTAAACTGGGATTAATTGCCCAGTTGTATGTTTGGTTAGGTGCAGGTGTAATGGCATCTTTATTCTATACCTTACCTGCTTTGTTAGAGAGCAATCTATCAGTTGTTCAGGCTTGGGTAGGTGGGGACTTTCTTTTACCTCCAATGAGTGTGACGGATGTATTAACATTTGAAGGCAGTCAGGGTGGTAGTGGGTGGTGGGGTGGATATTTGGGTGTTAGTGTAATGTCCATATCATTCATTGGATATATTTGGACACTTTTACGCGGGCAGGTTTTTGTTGTAGCACCGTTTGCATTATTGTTGTCAGCCTGTTTTCTTGCTATTGGTCCATACTATCTTGATTTTCCTGCTATTTTCAACAGTGTGCCAGGTGGTAGTGTAGTGTTTTTATTTCATTCTCCAGGCGATTATCTTGTGTATGTGGTAATAATGAGTTCTGTAGGGGTGGGTGTATGTATGGCGGAGATACAACGCTACCTGGTTGAAAATAATGGCGGCAAATATACAGGACGACTTTTTTCTAACACTGACTCGATTAGAAGCGAATGGATTGTTTGTTTCCTCTGTGGATTAATGGCTTTAGATATGTTTCGATATAGCTTGTTTGTCAACTATATGATTCCTGAGACTCCAAATGGAAGTCCAGCCAACAGAGTATCAGTACATAAATGGCTGAAGCATAATAAAACTGATATAGATGGTCGTGTGTTAGACGTAGATCAAAGTGATATTGTTTGGCATATTCCTATGATAGCTAATTTACCTACATATGTCTCTGATGGGAATTCGTCAATATATTCAGCAGCCTTTGTGGTTGGTCTCAGAAGATTTGATCCTACTCATCTGTTTGACGAGGGTCGGAATCTTATGAGTATTGCCAATACCAGTGTAGTTATTGCGGATTCTCCTTCAGTTCTAAGTATGCATCCTGGAGCTATAAATATCAGTGATGAGGCAGTGGTCGTACCTACGGATAGAAACCTGGTAATGTTGGCTAGCAGCAGGGTAGAGGTGGTTCATATGGATACAGAATTTAGGGAGTTTGAACAGTCTTATATGTTGACTGATACTCCTTATTCAAATTTAGCTAACGAGATTGGGATTGATCATGCTAAAGGGACATCCAAATTCTTACCGGTTATAGATAAGTTACCGCTCTCAAAAGACATAATGCCTTCAGCACCATTAGTAGTCGATGTCATCGAACATAATATGGAATCTCAGTATGTGCGTATAGAATATAATGTGTCCACACCGGCGTATTTGCAATTAAGCTATTCATATTATCCATATTTGAGAGTATTGATTGACGGTAAACCTGTGAAGACATTCCCCACATCTTTTGGATTGCTAGGATTAGAATCTCCAGCTGGTGTGCATACTATTGAAATAGTTCCATACTTATCACAACTTAGGGTGATTGTGGGTATGGTAAACATATGCACCCTTATTCTGATAACATTTTTTTGGGTTACTAGTAATAAAAATGTTATCAGTAGAGATACCTTGCAATGAGATCAATGGACGATAATTCCATAAATACAAGCAATACAGCTAATCAAAGACGTTGGCAGTTAGTTTCTATTATTGCATTGTTAGGGTTGGTTGCTGCTTATGTGCATGCTGAACTGTATACGGTGCATGGACCTTTTACTAAGGTGCGGGATTGGGGTGTTCCGCCTACATGGGCGCTGGTAGTTCAGAACATGCGTTGGTTTTTCAGGGGCATTGCAGTTGTGAGTTTAATAACACTTGTAGTTCTAGAGAGTAGATCTTTAATTATCAGTCATATGATACGCAAACTTATGGGTTTGCGATTTGGTACGAGTGTTATATTGCTAGGTCTAGGTGTTATATCAGGATGCTATTTTCTTCTTCCTGGATATATAACGGCTGCGTCAGATGGTATTTACTATACTACTCTAGCCTGGCTAGTAAAGGATGTGCTTGAAAATTTTCAATTACCTATGTGGTCCAACTGGGGCGATATGGGTTTTCCGTTAATGCAGTTCTATAGCCCTTTATTTTTTGGTCTTGTGGCCTTGGTGAATTTTGTGATTCCCGATATTTTTATTGGTATTAAGTTTGTTTTTTTTGCAATTCATGTTCTTTCTTTGTTTGCGATGTATTTGTATGTGTGTAATCTTACGCATTCTAAATCTGCTGGACTAATTGCTGCTTTCACATATGGATTTGCGTACTATCGCTATCATGTTATTGTGTATGTAAATAAGTTTCCTATGGTTCCTACCTTTCTTTTGTGGCCTCTACAATTGTATTTAGTAGATAGAGTGATCTGCGATGAAGGTGGACGCCGATCTGGTATTAGTCTCGCTATTATTACTGCAGTAGGCTTGACATGCCACACATTTTTTGGAGGATACAGCGTTATTTTTGCATCAGTATATGGTGGTATTCGGTTGTTCAGTATCGTACAAGATAGAGCTCTATTTGATGTTAGGATGCGAGCAGTTCGTCGTCTTGTGTTTTGGTTAGCAGTGGGTGTCTTAGCATCTCTAGCATATACCTTGCCACCCCTAACTGAAGTTAACTTGACTGTGATACCTGGCTGGTACCCGAATGGATTTGTTGCTATGCCAGTGCTAATGGATACTACTCCTTGGGCAGCGACTTTTACATTTGCGGGCAGTCAAGGTTCTGGTTGGGTTTACGGGTATGTAGGTATTAGTATTGTTGTCCTTGCAATTCTCGGAGGGGTATTGTCTTTTGTTCGAATCAGACTTGTACTAATTGCCCCTTTAATTGTTCTAGGCTTAGCTCTGTTTTTAGCGCTCGGACCTGTCGCATTTTTTCTTAGTGCTCAGGGTCAATATCTTGTTTATGTTGTTGTTATTGGATCAGCAGGCGTCGGAATATTCACTGTGGAATTAAAACACAGGATGTCTATTGTCAGACTAAGAAATTTAATCAATAGGAGTTTGTTATCTCAGAGTAAATTATTAATTCCTACACTGATATGTGTAGTTGTGGCTGTTGATATGTTTCGATACAACTTGTTTGTCAACTATATGGTGCCTCCCACACCTAATGGTAGTCCTTCGAATAGGGTGGCTGTTCATGAATGGCTAGCTAATAATAGGGGCGACAACACAGGTAGAGTTTTGGATCCATCGCAACCAGAAAATGGATGGCAAATTCCGATGGTAGCAGGTCTCGCTGGATATGAGAATAATGGAAGCTCATCTATTTTTTCTGCAAACTTTATTCGTAATTTACGTACCACGAACCCCAATCCTAGCGGAGTAATCGCATATAGTGTAGAGGAGCTGTTGAGTTCGGCAAGTGATTTGCTATTGATCGCTAATACTGACTGGGTTGTTGCTGATCAACCTACATCATTGCGGGCATATCCTGGGGCTGTAACAACGGATGGTGGCGCTGTCATAATTCCCACTGGTGGCGGTTTGCCTCTCATAGCAAGTGAAGAGATTAAAATTGTGGACCAGCAAGTGCAATTTGTGCCGATAGCTCGAGAGATGGGTATTAATACAGATAATGGTTCAGCTGAATTTATTCCAATATTGGAAGACGATTTGGTTGAGGAAGTCGTTCAGTCTAGCGGTTCCAATATCAAGTCGCATGTCAGTGACCATGTAATTGAATCACAGTATGTGAGGATTGATTACGCTTTATCCTCCACGGCTTATTTGCAGCTCAGTTACTCATATTATCCGTACCTACGTGTTATGATAGATGGAGTAGAGGTCAGCAAATTCCCAACAGCTTTTGGTCTTATTGGTATCGTGGCTCCAGAGGGATCTCATGTTATTGAAATTGAGCCGTATCTGTCTCCTCTTCGTCGGGTAACTTATGTGATAAGTGTAGCAACATTCTTATTGTTAGGTTTACTTTATATACGAAGCTTCCGATGCCTAGATACTATGACTTTGTAAGGAAACGGTGAAGGTTACTTGATTGCATAGGAGCCATATGACTAATAGACTTACTTTTGAAACAGCACAGAATTATCTCAATCAACAGGTGGATGAGCGGTCCGAAGAGATGATGATCATGGAAGATTATGCTCGCTCCACCAAATTTCCCATAATTGGTCCAGTAGCAGGCAATTTTTGTTATCAGATTGCTCGTATGATAGGAGCAACCAGTGTATTTGAAATGGGTTCTGGTTATGGTTATTCTACAGCATGGTTTGCTAGGGCTGTACAGGAAAATGGAGGCGGTGTAGTCCATCACGTGGTGTGGGATGTTGAGCTCTCCAATAAGGCTCGGTTGCATCTAGAGCGGCTTGGTTACGATGACATAGTCAAATATCATGTTTCTGAAGCTGTGGAGACGTTAGAAAATAATCCGGGTCCCTATGATCTTATTTTCAATGATATAGAAAAAGATGCTTATCCAGATTCGCTTGACGTTATCGAACGGAGTCTCAAGATAGGAGGGATTTTGATTGTCGATAATATGCTGTTGGGTGGTCGAATATTAGACCAAAATGACGAGTCTTCCACTGTAATGGGTGTTAGACAACTCACCGCACAAATTAATGAAAGTGATAGATGGCTCATGTCTATTATTCCAATTCGAGATGGTCTTCTGCTTGCTTATCGGGTTGCTTAACCTTGTAAAACGTGGTGCTATAATTTGTCTGTGTCATCTTCCCTAAATGTATCTGAATGGGATTCGTTTGTTGCTGGTTTCCAGCCGAAACATCCTGGAAATAGTACATCTACTTCAGGTGCGCATATTCTGCAGACATCCACTTGGGCCACTCTGAAATGTAACTTTGGTTGGTCAGCAACTAGGATAGTAGCTCGTCGCCAAGGTCATACAGTAGCAGGAGCCCAAATCTTATTTCGACCATTGCCTCTGGGATTAGGCAATATTGCTTATTTACCTAAGGGGCCTTTGGTGGATTGGTCTGATATTGAACAATGTAAATATATAATGTCGTTATGTGATGAGGTGTGTAGAGCACGTCGAGCATTGTTCTTGATTGTCGAACCTGATTTGGTAGACAACGAATTTGCGAACAATGTTTTGAAAACACTTGGATTAACTCCTGGAATGCAAACAGTACAGCCACGTAGGACAATTACGATTAGTCTCAATACTAATCCAAGTGATATATTGGCTAAAATGAAACAGAAAACACGCTATAACATCCGTTTGGCGGAAAGAAGGGGTGTAAAAGTCCGTATAGCGACTTCAGCGACTATAGATTCTGATTTATTACAATATCAGAACCTGATTGAAAGCACTGGTGATCGAAGTGGATTTGGTGTGCATTCAGCCAAATACTATAGTGATGCTTATCATTTGTTTGCTCCAGAAAAACAAGTAGCATTATTTATGGCTGAGTATCAGGGCAAACCTCTTGCATCTTTGATGGTTTTCTCATATGGTGGGCGAGCTTGGTATTTTTATGGAGCTTCATCTGGTGAGGAAAAGGAACGTATGCCGGCATATGCTTTGCAATGGGCGGCGATAGTCTGGGCGAAGGAACATGGTTGTTACAGTTACGATATGTGGGGGGTGCCTGACGAAGAACTTGATTACTTAGAAGCAGAATTTATCAGCAGAAAAGATGGACTATGGCCAGTATACAGATTCAAGCGTGGGTTTGGAGGGGAATTAGAACGTAGTGTAGGTCCTTGGGAGCAAGTTTACTATCCGTGGGCACAACGCTTGTATAAGCGAGTGCTCGCTGCTCGGTCGGGAGATTATTCATGATTTGCACGGTTCGTTCAGTTAATGCTAAGGAGGAATGGCATAAGATTTTATCTGTACTAAATGCAAACCAAATATTGCAATCATGGGACTGGGGAGAAATAAAAAATCGCTATGGTTGGGATTTGGAACGTATAGTGTGGGAGGATCATCAAACTGTTTTAGCTGCTGCACAAATATTGACTCGGAGCGAAATACGATTTGGAATAAACGCTAAAATCATGTATGTACCTCGGGGTCCAGTCTTGGATTGGAATAATCCTATTTTGCGGAAGCATGTGATGGATGATTTGCGCAGGATGGCTATTAGGGAAAATGCTGTGTTTATAAAAATTGACCCGTATGTTCCTGTTGGTTATGGTGTAGAAGTTAATCACAATGATAAACCTGATGGTGTTGGAATTGAATTGGTAGATGAACTTATTCAAAGTGGATGGAAAGAGTCAAAGCAACAGATTCAATTTCGGAACACTATGGTGCTCGACTTGACCTCAGAAGAGTCTGAATTACTATCTTCATTTAGTCAGAAGACACGTTACAACATTCGTTTAGCTAGTAGAAAAGGTCTAGAAGTGCGTGATGGAACATCCGAAGACCTTAATTTATTGTACGGTTTATACGAATCCACATCTACACGAAATGGCTTCGCAATTAGACCGCGCAAATATTATATAGATGTTTGGCAATCATTTATGGAGGCAGGTATGGCCCAACCACTTGTTGTCACTATAGATGATGAGGTGATTGCAGCTGTTGTCATGTCTATGTTTGGAGATTGTGCAACTTATATGTATGGGATGTCAAGCGGACAACATACTGAGAAAATGCCAAACTACTTACTGCAATGGGAATCAATTGTCAGAGCTAAAGCCTATGGATGTACAAGGTATGATTTCTGGGGTGTTCCGGAAGTGTTCGTCGACAGCGATCCATTATGGGGAGTGTGGCGTTTCAAATCAGGTTTCAAAGGAGATGTAGTGCGGACCTTAGGTGCATGGGACTTTGCTAGTAAAAGATTTGGTTATTGGTTGTATAGTAATGTAATACCAAGTCTGTTGAGGCTCATGCAAATGCGAGGTCGCTAATTTGTATTATCTTACTGTGCTATTTTTGTAACGATCAAACTAGACAGGTTTCCAGGTCGTGCATATTCTAGTACTGGGATTAATTTTATTCCCAAGGCATCAATCGCACCATTGTCTTTTGGAATATCAACAATTAATAGATTGTCAGTAGTAGTCGTGTCACTCATGTCAAGCATAAATTTATCTGCTGGCTTCCATATGGGCGTTATGCTGGAGTCTGGTGATAGATAAGATGCTAAACGTTGCTGACCTCCAAGGTCCAATGTTAACAAAGTTGTATCATCATGATTGTTGTCATAATAATGAGCAATGTCGCGGAACCCATATCCAGATGGCCAGCCGGTAATATATTCCCATTGATCACGGTCAGGAAGAACTAGTTTGTCGGGCTCTGTCCATGCCGTCCACATGAATTGGGCGCTTGGATATGTAAATATGAGACCAACTGTTAGCAGTATTGCTCGTATATTACTATTCCATGACCGTAATTTTAGCCAGATACTGGCTATGCCTATGGACATCAATACTATTAGGTGGGATACATGCGGTAGCACGAACCGTGCTTCTAAAAATCCAGGGTTACTCTTAGCTATTAGCGATAGTAGACCAATGAGAGTGGGTATAACAATATATGAGGTAAGTCTCGTTTTTTGCCATATCGCAATTGCTATAGCTAGTAGACCAGGCCACCACAACCAGTTAGTGAAAAGAGTAGTGAAATATCTCCAGACAATAGGAGTTGAGAATCTTACTTGCATCAACATTTCAGATGTATCATTTGTAGTTTTTTTAAGTAACAAATCCAAGCCCATGTCGGAATTTCCTACGAGTTTGAGTATTGCTACAACAGGTAGTAATAATAGGGCTCCGATCATGTAAGAATGCAATACCGCTCTAAGTTGTGTGCGTCCTGCGTGCCCTAGCGTAAATCCAGCTATTATAGGAATAGGTAAGAAAACAAGATATGTTATTTTGGATACCATTCCAGCTGCGAGCGAGAAACCAACTAGCAATTTTAGTTTGTTTTGGTGCGGTGTAACAGCTAATTTAGCACTTGACCACAGTAGCAACATTGAAAAAGTAGCGGAGTATGGGTCAGGTATCTGCATTCTCTCAAAAAACAGCGCATATGGCACCAATATGTATAAGAAACCGGCAATTATTCCTGCTTCTTTGGAATGAAAACGTCGCGCAAAAGCTACTATTGCTGAGAAACCTATTGTAGTTATCAATATAGTAACTGCGCGCGCTATCCACACACTACTATTGAAGGGCCAGAATATAGAAGTCCAAATTACATTAAGTAGGCGTCCGTCAGAGGCAGCATGAAAAGGTTGCCATTGCCATACTAGCCGAGCCCACCATATATGGGCTGCTTCGTCCAGAAATATAGGTAGTGCATCAAGGTTGTGGAGTCTGGTCCACCAATATATCCAGATCGTGATCAGATATATGAAACTGGGTTTTAGTTTGACAACCATTCACTTAGTATTCCCGCTAGTAAAGCTGTACGTGGCGCCATACTGGATAGTGTTAGCGACTCATTATTGGTATGAGCACCATCTCCCTGTGGTCCTAGACCATCAAGTATTGGTATTTGGTAGGGAGCAATTATATTAGCATCGGAGCCACCACCTGTACTACCTTCCTGTAGAGATAAACCTAGAGATTTACCAATTTCAGCGGCTTTTTGGAATGCTTGTGCAATTTCAGGTGTTCTCGGCATAGGTTCGCGTTCTATTCCACCAGTTATATGGATTTCACTACCAGGCACACATGCCTTTAAGTTATTAACTAGGTTTATCATGCGTGTAGCTTCTGAAGGAGTGGGTACTCGCATATCTACGGTAACATGACATTCATCAGGCACCACATTTGTACGGGTTCCACCTGTAATTTTACCTACACTGATTGTACTTCCCGATGCGTAATCGGTTAGTTTTTGTAAGGCAATTATTTGGTGCGCCATTTCTTCAATGGCATTGATGCCGTCCTCATGAGCTGCGCCAGAATGGGAAGCCTTACCTTTAGTTATCACATCAAATCTTGCTACACCTTTTCTAGCGGTTTTTAGTTCTCCTTCAGGTAGTGCTGGTTCCATACATAGTACTAAATCAGCGTCCTGACCAAGTGATTCAATTAATGGTCTTGATGATTCTGAGCCTACTTCTTCGTCTGATGTCAGTAGCAGAGTTATTGGCGGTGCAGGCCACCGATCATTGTCGCGGAGTGTCTGTAATGCAAATATCACTTGTATGATACTTGCTTTCATATCAATGATTCCAGGTCCGTACATTTTCCCATTACTTACTCTTATTGGATTCTCTGATAGCATACCTAGAGCATGTACTGTATCGAAATGGCAAAGTAATAGAAATCCTCCACCAGTATTGCCGCTGTTATCTGGCCAGCTTGCCACAATGTTGTCTCCAGCCAATGGTTGATTGTCAATCTTTATTTTTGGATTGAGAGGCGCTAACATTTCTACTAGTCTCTTGCCCAAACTATCAAGAGATGACTTGTTGGTTGAAGGGGACTCAAGCTCGACTATCTCATGCAGTCTTGTTTGCATTTGCGGCAACTGATTTTCAAAAACTTGTACTGGAATAGGATTCGTCATTGGTTATATCCTTTTAATCTATATTTACTTCAATCTACAACAAATGTAATCTTAGCAGGCTAACTCAGCTTATTACATTGCTTCAAATTACCATGAACATATGTTTAGAGCTTGTATTTGACTGAGGTTGGATAAAATTCATAGTTGACGATAGTATATACCTGTTATACACTTTTTTGTGACGGTATTTTTCTAAAATGTAGTAGATTTTCGTGTGTTTGCTTCAATCCATGGTTTGTTATAGAGCACATGCTTTTACAGGTTTAACAGGCGAGTGACTAAAGGCGAATGACTAAAATAAACAGTAATTTTTCTTCTACACGCAATCATTTGGTACGACTATTATTTACCCTTTATGTTGTTTTCAGCATATTGGTGACTGCTTGTGGTGGTGGTGCTCCAACTCCATCTGAAGAAGCGACTCAGTCAGTAGCCGAATCTACTGCAGTTCCTGTAGAAGTTCAGCCCACCAAGGTGGTTGTCCCCGTAGCTGAACCTACAGATGTTGTGACGAGCATAGAAGAGGAAGAGGTAGTCGAAGAAGCTGCTCCAGTAGTAGAAACTGTTGCTGAAGTGCTATTGACTGTGTTGACTGGTCGAGTTGACTATATGCTTCCTGGTGCTGAAGATTGGCAGCAGGCACTTGGTGAGGAGATACCTTTAGAAATAGGTACTCAACTCCGTGCATACCAACTTTCCTCTGCCCGTTTGGATTTATTAGATGGTTCAAAAGTGCTTATGAAACCTGTATCTCAATTAGGTATGACGACCTACGTTCATGAGCCTGAAACACCAGTAACACAGGCTTTCGTGGATATTCCAGAGGGTGAAGCTGCTTTCGATGTAAATGGTCCCTTGGCTGGCTCAGATTCGTCATTTTTGGTCAAAATGCCTACGGGAGTATTTTCTGTGAATCCAGAGGTAGAGGAAACAGAAGAGTCTGATCCAGAAACGCCAGAAGAGCAGCCAGAGCCTGAGGCTGCAGAAGCTGCTGCAGAGAATCCTGTCATTGCAGCCACAGAGGAAGAACTCAATTTAGCTGATGTGACGTTGAACGTACTTTCCGGTCGGGTGGATTTCTTGTTGCCGGGATCGGATGATTGGCAGTTGGCAGATGGAGAGGCATTTAGTGTTGATCTAGGTACTGAGGTTAGAACATATCAGCTGTCTATGGCGCGCTTGGATCTGGCAGACGGATCAAAGATTATGATGAAGCCGACTTCGAAAGTGTCGGTCACCAGTTATTTACATGAACCAGCAACTCCAGTGACACAAGCTTATGTTTCGGTGCCAGAAGGTGAGGCTGCTTTTGATGTTAATGGTCCGCTAGCAGGAGCAGATTCAACTTTTATGGTTGAAATGCCAACAGGTGTTTTCTCTGTCACAGGTACTTCCTTTGTAGTAAATGCAGGAAGCACGGATCAACCTGCTCAAATTAATCTTTTGGAAGGTACAGTAGTAGCTGGTGCAACTACTCAAAACGCGGAGACAGGTGAGCTCGAAGCTATGTTTTTTGAGATGGAAGCAGGGGAAGATGGGGCTGCTATGAATTTTATGTCTTCCGAGCAAGCTGCTGAAATTGTTGTTGAGAGCGGACAAGATACTGATGTACAACAGCAGGTAGCTGCTATGAGTGTTGTCACTGCACAAGGAAGTGAGGGTATTGAAGTGGCCGCCGAATCGGGACTGGCAGCGGCAGTGGAACAGGGTCTGGAAAGTGGCACGGTCGGGGTTCTATCTGAGGAACAAATTGAGTCTGTAGAGACTGCTGCTGAAGAGGGTTCTCTGTCTGAAACAGCTCCTGTAGTAATTGCATCTGAGGAATTGGCTGAAGCTTTGGCAGCTGATCCAGGTGAGACAAGTGTTTTAGCTGGCACTGGTGTTGAGATCAAGACCGCTGTTGAGGCTCTTGCCGGAGATGGTACGGCAGCTAGAGAGGGTGCTATTGATGGTGCGCTGCAGAGCTTTGCTGAATCATTTGAAGGTCCACAACCTACTGTAGTTACAGATGTAGAAGGCAATACTGTTCAGATTATGCCTCCTGAAATTATTATTAATCCGGATGGAACGGCCAATGTGGAACCGGGTCAATTAGTAGATGAGAATGGTGATCCTTTAAGTTCAGAGGCTCTAACTATAGTAGCTGAAAGTAATGTGACAGTGGTTGATCCTATATCTGGTGAGGTTACTGAACTGGGTATAACAGATGCGTTGGCTTTGCCAACTGTAGATCCACTTGCTGGAGCAGATGAGCGTGGCGATTCGTTAGGCGCTGCACTTTTTGAAGACCCACAACAGGAAGTTCCGGAGACCGGTCAGGTAATGTTCATCGCTGGGAGTACAGGAGTAAACCTGTTACAGGGCGAGGGTGTTGCCAGTGGTCTTGGCGTAGATGCTGTTACCGGTGAGTTGGTGCCTTTTGTTCTGGAGGTAGAAGCCGGCGCTGATGGAACAGTCATCGAGATACCGACGGTGGACCAGCTCCCTACTGAGTTGAAGGAAGAAGGAACCGTAAGTGGGCTGCTTGATGCACTTGGTGTTGTTGCTGCTAGCGGTAAGAAGGTTTTGGAATCTGTTCAGGAGAAAGGTCTCTTGCAGACCGCTGGTGAATTACTGAACAGTGATAAAGCTACTGGATTGTTAGGTTCTAATGCGTCCGGAGTTACTGATGTTATAGCAGGCACTTCCGAAATTGTAGGTGATAAAGTAAAGACACTGGATTCCAAGACGTTGCGGACCTTGTCCTCAGCTGGACTAGCAGATGCATCGTTGGGTGCAGTGGGTATGGGTACCAAGAAGAGCATAGAGTTAATTGAAGGTGCTGTCACTACAGGCGGGCCCAAGCAAGAAGCACTGGTGAACAGCTTTATCGGTGATTTTACTGGGCCCCAATCTGATCCAATATTGGATGCAGAAGGCAATGTGATTGGAGAGGTGCCACCACCCGCTGTCGTATTCGATGAAAATGGTATTCCTCAAGGTTTGCTACCAAGCACTCCAGTGGATCCCGAAGGTCAAGAATTGGACCCACAGGCATTGGCGGAACTGACAGAAGCTGGTGCGGGTGAGATATTTATGCTTGACCCAAATACGGGTGAATCAGTGCCTGTAGGTGGAGGTCAGGTTGCTACTTGGGGTATACAGAACTTGTTGGCAACTACTGATAGTCGTGGCGTGGGACAGCAGTCAATGTTTCCACCAGTAAGTTTTGATAGTGAAACTGGAGAGATGAAGCCGACGGTAATGGTGTTTTCGGGAGGTAATTTTTCCGGTTTTGAT
>CEOQ01028981.1_pt1 | contig 57913 bp, 53 predicted proteins | sample 361351 | NCBI WGS metagenome assembly CEOQ01 (sample SAMEA2619907, study PRJEB7988) | marine metagenome | biome: marine biome (ENVO:00000447); feature: deep chlorophyll maximum layer (ENVO:xxxxxxxx); material: "saline water (ENVO:00002010), including plankton (ENVO:xxxxxxxx)" | depth 60 m | reverse complement strand
GTGGCAGGTTTGTTAGGTATATCAAGCTTTAGATTTTGAATAAGCGTATGCTATTGTAGTTCCAGTTCCGATAAAGATTAGGCCGAATAATGCTAGAAGCATTATTGCCATATCTAAAGGTTGTCCACCTGTAGAAGGTAGCGTTGCAGCTGGTATAGATACGGTAGTATCAACACCTGATAGACTCGCACTAGCTGATTCAGCTTGGCTTATACCAGGATGACTACCCCAGCCATTCAAAGATGCTTCTAATCCAGAAATTAAAGTATCCCCGCCTGGTCCGATATATATATCGGCTAAGCTAGTTGAGCCAGCATTAGAAACGCTTCCAGCGGCAGTATTTGAAATAGCAGACCAAGACGAAACGTTTGCAATAGCATTGTTGATAGTGGTCGTATATGCAATTGCATCGGCATCTTCACTAGCCGTTGCTGAGTCAAGCGCGCCTTGAGATTGGACGCTCGCAGCAGAAGCAAGTGCAAGTACACCACCTGCCCCGGTGATTTTCGCTGCAGCTGCTTTAGCATAGCTCTGCTTCTCTGCTAGAGTCGTAGCTGACTTTGCAAGATTTGCTTGAGCAAGAGCCTGTGAAACCTCAGTTTTTAGAGATGCAAGAGTAGCATCTAGCGCTGTAGTCGCTGCATAGGTCTGAGAGTTACTTCCTAATATAGCTAATGTTATCGCTATAACAGGCAAAAAGATCTTAATAAACAACATATATTTCTTCATTTCGCTTCTCCACACTACTGTAGTTGAGAGAGATTTTGGACCGCTTATGCATGTCCTATTAGGTAATAAGTTATCACAAGCCAACGGTTTAGCCTAGGCTTCTGTATACTAAATTTCAATAAAGAAAAATTTAAGTATATCTGAGCTTTGTATATTAATAAATTTAAGGTATATGAACTAGAGTTATATTTAATACAAATCTATAATTCAAAAATTCATTGCAGGAGAAAGCTCATGTTAGAACGTTTTAAAGTACCAATTAAAGACCAAGTTCGGGTAAACCATGTTGATTTGAGAGAAACTGTTAAACAAATATTCCAAAAAATGGGTGAGACTACTGAGGATGCAACTATTGCATCTGAAGTATTAGTAGACTCTGATTTGAGGGGTGTAGAAAGTCATGGAGTTTCTAATATGTTGAAAGAATATATTAGTTATTATGAGAGTCAAATAATTAAACCAAGAGCTGATTGGAAAATTGTAAAGGAGTCACCATCAACTGCTACTGTAGATGCTGATACTGGATTAGCTGTAATTTTAGGTCCAAAGGCAATGAATATCGCTATCGAAAAAGCGAAGAAAGTAGGTGTTGGTATTGTGACTATGAGAAACGCTGGTCACTCTGGGGCTATTGGTCACCATGCTTTGATTGCTGCCAAGCAAGATATGCTAGGGATGTGTATGACCACCGGGGGTATGAGAGTTGTTCCAACTTTTTCATCCGAGCCTTTATTGGGAACAAATCCGATTGCAGTGGCCGCTCCTACAAATAGCAAGCCAACATTTTTGTTTGATGTAGCAACATGTTCGGTTGCAGGGAATAAGATTAGATTAGCTCAAAGAAGTGGTAAAAAATTAATGCCCGGCTGGGTAGCTGACCAAAACGGTTCTCCTGTAATGGAAGAATCTAAATTAGCTGATCATATTGATATTCCTCCATTATTACCACTTGGCGGTACTAGGGAAATAGGTTCACACAAGGGGTATGGATTGTCTTTAGTAGCTGAAATAATGTGTTCCCTCATGTCTGGTGGTATTCCTAGTATGTTAGAAGGCCATGAAGCTGTAAGTAAGCATTTTTTTGCTGCTTATGACATATCTGCTTTTACTGATATAGGCGAATTTAAGACAAATATGGATGATATGTTGAGTAAATTGGTTAACTCTAAACCTGCTCCTGGGTTCGAACAAGTTTTGTATCCTGGTTTGCCAGAATTTGAGGATGAAAATGATAGATTGGTCAATGGGATTCCTTTGCACAAAGAGGTTGTGGACTTTATTAACAAAACAGCTTCAAGTTTAGAAATAGACCCTCTATTTTAATTTAGCTATTAGTTGGAAATTTAAGGTTTGCCACTAAGGGTTGATTTTTCTCCTGAAATTATGGCCACAGAACCAAATGACATTTTTTGAGTTGTTATGTTAGTGAAACCTGATTGTTGCAACAAATTTTCAATCTGATCAGATGTGATAAAACTGCTGACAGATTCAGGAAGATATTTGTATGCGCTTTTGTTACCTGCAAAAATTAAACCAAATATAGGAACAATATTTTTGAAATAATAACTAAATAATTTTGTTAAAGTGGATTCGGATGGGTTTTTTACAATTTCCAGTATTGTAATTTTTCCTCCTTGGCAAAGAATTTGGTTTATTTCGTTCAGGGCTTTATTGATGTCGATGAAATTTCTAATTCCAAAAGCGATGGTTACTAAATTAAATGTTGATGGAGGGAAAGGTAAGTTGTGCGAATCAGCAACTAGGTAGGTTAATTTATTGTTAACCCGTTTTGATTTTTTGTGGGCAATCGAAATCATTTCTGGAGTAAAATCTAGTCCAATTATTGAAGTTAACTGAGGATTTTTCGATAAAAGAATGGCCATATCTCCCGTGCCTGTGGCTATATCTAGCCCTCGGCCAGAAATACCGGTTGTACCTATAGAAATTGTTTTCCTTCTCCATATCCAATGTTGCCCCATGCTTATTATTGTGTTTAGCAGATCGTATCTTTTTGCAATTGCTGCAAACATTTTGGAGACATACCGACTTCTATCACTACCTTTTAGTTGTGCCAAATCAATCCCTCGATAATTATTAACAATTGTAGTTACGAATGTAATTGATGGTTTCGGGAATATACTCTAGTAGGTCATTCGCTAATGATCCCTGATCCCCGAATTTGCAATTGACATATTTTCCAGATTGGCCATGAACAAAAACAGCTAATACTGAAGCTGATTGCACTGAAAGCCCTTGAGCCAAAAATCCTGCAATTATCCCTGCCAAAACATCTCCCGTGCCAGCCGTGGCTAAAGATGGATTAGCAAATGGACTTACAAAAATTGATCCTGTGGGTAAAGCTACGATGGTGTTTGGGCCTTTGAGGATAATAATAGTTTGAGATTCAATTGCGATTTTAGAGGCGAGCGGTATTTTGTTTGAGTTTATCTTGCTAATTGATAAATTAGTTAATCTAGAAAATTCTGCTAAGTGTGGAGTTAATATTGTTTCCTTAGGTAAATTAGACCACCATGTTTTCCCAGTAGATTTACTCAAAATATTAATTGCATCTGCATCTAATATTGTGGGTGGAAGCAATTGTTTTTTATCTAACATCTGCTGCAAAAACATTTGCGTATCAAAGTCTGCTCCTAACCCTGGGCCAATCAAAACAGACTTATATTTGGTTATATTATTAAAAACTGTTTCGATATTTTGATTTCTATTAGTGTCGTTAGAGAAATCTGATAAAGGCAAGTATGTTGGGATTGGAGTTAATGAAGATATGGATTTTTGAACCTCGGATGTTACTGCTAGAGTCACCAATCCAGCCCCAGACCTTGCGGCGGCTATTGCTGATAGATAAGGTGCACCTGAATAGAATTTTGACCCGCCAATGATTAAGGTTTTGCCAAACGTACCCTTGTGGGCATTTTTCGGCCTATCGGGAAGGACATTTTTAACCCAAGACCCAGTTGTCAAATTGATTTTGGAATTTGGAATGATGTCATCTGGAATTCCGATATCTAAAACCTCCACTTGGTCTGTTAGCGTTGTACCTTGATTTAAATAAAGTCCGAGCTTAGGATAACCAAGGGTTAATGTCAAATCAGACTTGATACTCAAATCATCTGCATTTCCTGTATCAGGATTAAGTCCTGACGGAACGTCAATCGATATTCTGTAAACGTTTTGGTTATATGTTGATTTAAATAACTTAAATATTGCTGCCAATTTACCGTCAATTGGCCTAGATAATCCCGTCCCCATTATTCCATCGAGAAGGATTGTGGATTTTGATATTGTCAATTTTAAATCCGTTAGCTGTGAATCAGTAATGAAGTGCTTGATTTGCACTCCTAAATTTTCTAGAGTAGTTAGTTTCGGATAGGAGATTTTTCTGGTAGAGCACAAATAAACAGTGACTTCTGCGCCCCACATTTTAAGATATTTAGCTGCAATTAACCCATCACCTCCATTGTTGCCAGAACCGATTAAAGCAAGGATGTGGTTAGGAGCTAAATTTCCCAAAAGTAATCTTATCTTTCTTGCTATACATAAACCTGCATTTTCCATCAATTCTTGCTGAGATATACCCTGAGTAGCAGCTTGATTTTCTATTTTTATCATTTGTTGTGAAGTTACTATCTTCATGCTTGCTTATGTATTTCCCCTACTACTACAGCTATAGCAAATTCTCTTGAATGAGACAGTGAAACGCTTAAGTTCGTTATGTTATTTTTAGCAGCATGCATTTTTGCCTTTCCGTGCAATAATATTTGAGGGGCCTCACCAGGATTTCTAGTTACTTCTATATCTTTCCAATTGACCGTTGTGCCTGTCCCCAGTGCTTTCATCACAGCTTCTTTAGCTGCGAATCGAGTAGAAAGTTGGTTAGCCCTATTGTTGCAATAAATCAATTCTCGAGGTGTATATATTTTGTTCAAAAACCTAGATTTATATTGGTCTAGTATTCTGCTTATACGTTCAATTTCAATTACATCTACGCCAGTGACTAGCATAATAACTTATGTGATACGCTGGGCCTTTAATTTCTTATATTTGACTGGTCGAGGATATCAGGAATTGTATTTTCCCACCCGATAGCCATAACATGTACCCCGTCACACATTCCTTGAATTTCCTTTATGATATTTGAAGTGATGGAAACACTTTCTTTTTTGATGGCTTCTCTATCGTTTAAATCAAGACTTTTAATAATATTATCTGGTATTGATATTCCTGGCAGGTATGAGTTCAAATAATTTGCCATTTTGGTGGATTTAAGAACAATTATTCCGGCAAGAATTGGAACATCAAACTTTTTTGCTGTTACCATAAATTCTTCCAAAGCATCAGGTTCAAATATCGCCTGTGTTTGGAAGAATTGAGCTCCGCTTGAAACCTTTTCTTCCATTTTGGCAAATTCACTCTCAAGGTCTTTGGCTCCAGGATTTACTACAGCGCCTCTAAAGAATTCGGGATTACCTTCTAGAACGTTTTCCCCGAGATCTTTTCCTCCCTGCATAGACTTCATTGCATCTAATACTTGTGTTGAATTCAGGTCAAACACAGGTTTAGCTTCTGGATGATCCCCGTGTTGAGGTGGGTCACCGCTCATTGTCAAAATATTGGTTATTCCTAGAGCACTAGCAGCAATCAAATCTGCCTGGATTGCTATCCTATTTCTATCCCTACCTGTGATTTGCAATATTGGTTCAATCCCTCTATGGTTTAAAAAATGTGATACTGCAATAGGTGCCATAGTCATATTCGAGCCTGCCGAATCTGTAATGTTGATGGCTACTACTCGGTCTTTTAACATATCGGCTTTTTTGAATAGTTTTTCTAAATCAGTGCCTTTGGGAGGATTTAGTTCACATGTTACTGCGAATTTTCCGGATTTTAATTTGGTTGAAAGTTTACTCAAAGGTTAATTTCTCCGATTAATTTATAGATTTCCATGAACGCTTTATTTCGAACATTATATTAATATTCTTATACAAGATAAAGAATATTAATTTGTATAGTGTAGTTTAATAGGTTAGTAATGTATATTGTGCTGAGGAAAAAATAATGTCTACTATAATTGATGGTAAAGCTATTGCAGATAAATTGACAAAATCTGTGGCTGAAGAAATAAATTTAATAAAAAAAACCAATTCTGGATTTGTTCCGGGACTAGCTGCGGTTTTGGTTGGAGAAGATCCAGCATCTAAAGTCTATGTTAGAAATAAGAAAAAATCAGCAACAAGTGTGGGAATGGAAGCCTTAGACTATTATCTTCCTGAATCCACAACCCAAAAAGAATTGGAAGAGTATGTTCGTAAATTAAGTGAAGATGTCAAAATAGATGGAATATTGGTGCAATTGCCCCTACCAGCACATATTGATCAAGAAAAAATAATTAATGTAATTAACCCAGACAAGGATGTTGATGGACTTCATCCGTATAATGTAGGGCTTTTAGTCAAAGGGCAGCCTAGGTTTGTTCCCGCTACGCCAGCCGGAGTCCAATATATATTGAGTGAAAGTGGTATAGAAGTAGTTGGTAAACACGTAGTAATATGTGGGAGAAGTGAAATAGTCGGTAAACCACTAGGCTTACTATTAATACAGCGTAACAAAAATGCAAATGCGACTGTTACCATGTGTCATAGCAGGACTGAAAATATTCGAAACATCACTAAGCAAGCAGATGTCCTTATTGTAGCTGTAGGGCAACAAAATTTCATTAAAGCAGATATGGTGAAAAAAGGAGCTGTCATAATTGATGTAGGTACAAATCGTATCCAGGATGCAACTCGCAAATCAGGATATAGGTTAGTAGGAGATGTGGACTTCGAAAATGTTAAGAAGATTGCATCTGCAATTACTCCGGTTCCCGGAGGAGTTGGTCCTATGACAATAGCAATGCTTTTAAAAAACACACTTGAGTCCGCTAAACGGAAAAATCTAGTTTTTGATTAACTTAGTTAGGCACATATATTAATGAATATAGATTGCTTTGATTACTTTCTACCTTCAAATTTGATAGCAAATACGCCAGTTGAGCCACGCCACTCTTCACGGTTAATGGTTTTAGATCGAATATCACAGGTAGTTGAGCACAAGAAATTTTGGGATGTAAAAGAATATTTCACTCAAGATGACTTGCTAGTTTTTAACGACACACGTGTATTGAAGGCCAGGTTATATGGATTTTTTTCAGGTGCTTCTGAATCTAAATTAGAAGTTTTACTTGTAGAGAAAATTTCCATTCTGGAATGGAAAATCATTTGTAAGCCTGCAAAAAAATTTAAACTAGGTACAGAAATAGAATTAATTGGTCAAAAAAGACGTATTAAAGGAGTGGTTAATCAAATATATGAAGGTGAATACAGGTGCATTAAATTTGATAAAGAGTTGGACTTACAATCAGATGGAACGATGCCTTTTCCTCCTTACATCAAAAACCCATTAGATGATGAAGAAAAATATCAAACTGTTTATTCAAGAAAACTAGGGAGTATAGCCGCACCAACTGCTGGACTTCATTTCACTGACGAATTAATGGTTGAAATTAGAGATAAACAGATAGAGATGGTTTACTTAACACTTAATATTGGTCCAGGCACCTTTCAGCCAGTTAGGGTTAATCAATTAAATGAACATAAGATGCACCACGAAAAATATCGAATTGATAATTCAACAATAAAAGCGATTGTAAATGCAAAGAATCAAGGTAGAAGAGTTATATGCATAGGAACAACGACCGTTAGAGTATTGGAGCATTTAGCTAAGTCCAGAGAATTAAAGTTTGATCAAGAATCTCCAAGCAATGGGTTTTTAGAGGGAGAAACAGGTCTTTTTATATACCCTGGATATAAGTTTCAAGTAGTCGACGGATTAATTACAAACTTTCATTTGCCACGTTCAACTCTATTAATGTTAGTAAGTGCTTTTGCGGAGCAATTTGGTGAAGCCAATAGTGGCACAAAATTTATAAGGGAAAGTTATAGAAAAGCTGTCGAAATGAATTACAGGTTTTATAGTTTTGGTGATGCAATGTTAATAATATAAACACTAGCAAGTGTTAGTGTAAAGTATTCAAGAAAATTTTTAAATTATAATCGTTGTGACGTAAAAACAGCGTTTGGAATTGATGGGTTGGTGTTATAATCTCATGCAATATTAATTCAGATTGGAGTTTTTATGGCAATAAATAAAGAAGCGGCTGAAGTATACGAATCACTTGGGGTAAGACCAGCTATAACTGCTTCAGGTGCAACTACTATGTACGGTGGTAGCAAGTTAAGACCAGAAATCTATGATGTTATGAATAAAGCATCTAGTGTAATGGTTAACATTGACGAACTTAACATTGAAGCCGGTAAAGCAATTGCTAATATGATTGGTGCAGAAGCTGCCATGATTACGTCGGGTTCAGGAGGCGGATTGATATTGCAAGCAGCGGCTTGTATTGCAGGTTCTGATCCAGCGAAGATGGCTAAACTCCCTGATACTACCGGAATGAAAAATGAAATAATAATACATAAAAGTCACAGATTCGCTTATGATCAGCTTTATCGTGCAGCTGGTGCACAATTGGTTGATATAGGAGATGCACTTAGGGTACATCCTTGGATGTTGGAAAATGCAATTAATGAGAATACAGCTGCGGTAGCATATCTTCACTGTAACTTTGTATCAAGAAGAGCATTGCCACTTGAAACTGTTATTGAAATTGCGCATTCTCATAATGTTCCTGTTATTGTGGATGCTGCTTCTACTTTGCCTCCGCGGTCAAATTTAACCAAACATATTGAACAAGGGGCGGATCTTGTTCAATTCAGTGGAGGTAAAGGCGTAAGGGGGCCACAAGGAACAGGAATACTTTTGGGTAAGAAAGAGCTTGTTGAGGCTGCCTATGCAAATGCATCACCGCATCAGTTTATTGGAAGAGGAATGAAAGTCGCAAAAGAAGAAATCGTTGGGCTTGTAGAGGCACTTAGGATTTTTTTGAGTGAGGACGAAAATGAACAGATGCGAAAATACCAGAAGATGTGTGAAAAAGTCTTGGATGCTTTTGTAGAAGTACCGGGATTGAAAGTAGATATAAGACATGACGAATTTGACTATTTGGTTCCCACTGTAGTGATCACCTTTACAAAAGAGTGGACAGGATTAAATAGAGATCAAGTCTTGCAAAGTATGGAAGATGAAAATCCTAGGATTTTCTTATGGCAATTAGGTAATCCGGATGAAGTGGGCATTGAACCGCTAAACTTAGATGAAGAAGAATTAGACGTAGTTATAAGCAAATTAAGAGAAAAATTAATCAATTAACTATATTGCTATACCTATGTATGGATTGGCAAATTCAATTTGATTCTAGTATGCTTATCACGCATGTGCCGCCAGTGCCACCCACATTATGCGCTAATCCAAGATTCAGACGTTCTTTAGATAGTTGCCTCGTTCCGGCTTTATTTGAAAGTTGAGACCATAATTCAACAATCTGAGCAACGCCAGTTGCACCTACTGGATGTCCTTTGGCTTTTAACCCGCCAGATATATTCACAGGTAAATCGCCTGTTTTTTCAGTTTCACCTGCTAAAGTAGCGTGGCCGCCTTGCCCTTTTGGGAAAAACCCGATATCTTCTATTGCCATGATTTCAGCAGGCGTAAAACAATCATGTACTTCGGCTAAATCAATGTCGCTAGGAGTTATGTTAGCAGAATTAAATGCTTTTATTGCTGCATCCCTACTAGAAGGAATTGATGTTATATCATTACCCCAGCTATACAGTGGGCCCGCGCTTGCTTGCTCCGTGGCAAGTATATTAACGTAGGAATCAGTAAATCTAGAGGCAATTTCTTCTTTTGTAATTATTAAGCAAGCAGCACCGTCAGTTATTGGAGCGCAGTCAAACAGGTGTAGTGGCGAACTAACCAAAGGATTTTGATTTAAATCTGATAGAAATTGAAATTCGTCATCCCAATTTACTTTGTTATTACCAGTTTGATTTAATCGAGACTTCTTTTTTTCCATTATTTGTCTGATTGAAAGATTAATTTGGGCTTTTGGGTTTACACTCGCATTATCATGGTTTTTGATTGCAACCTTCATTAAGTGTTTTCGGGTCATTTTATATTTTTCCATGTACGCACTAGCCATGACTGCGTAAAAAGCGGGAAATGTAAATGATCCCTGATCAACCTCAATACTTACGTCCGCTGCTTTTGAGAGGTAATCTTGCACCAAGCTAAGTTCAGTATTAGCCATTTTTTCTACTCCAATAACAACGGCTATTTCCGAAGTTCCGGCCTTTATTGAATTAACAGCTTGTCTAAATGCGAGTCCCCCGCTAGCGCATGCTCCTTCTATTCTTGATGCAGGTATAGGTGTTAAACCCAGCCAATCAGCAATCAGATGTCCAAGATGTGCTTGCCCTTCGAATGAATCGTTGGTGAAATTGCCTATAAAAAGTTCATCGATTTCAGCTAGATCGATTCCTTTGTCAACTGATTTAATTGTTTCTGTAAAAGCTTCATACACTAGGTCTCTAGAATTGAAAGATTCAAATTGGCCAAATTGTGAAACTGCACCACCGATTATAGCGACGCCACTAGATTTTGAACGTTTTCTTGTATGCATAGCACTTTTCCTTGTATTCTTATTATATCAATCAATTTGGTTTATAATCAGGTGGTAAAATCTAAATGGATACAGTGATAGACATTCAATTTAACCAAGCAGATGTTTTAATAGAGTGGTCTAACGGACATAAATGCACTAATATTGCACGTGATTTAAGATTGAATTGTCAATGTGCCGAATGTGTTGAAGAATGGAGTCATAAAAAGTTACTTGATCCAGTCTCAGTCCCAAACGATTTAATTGCTGAAGATTTTATGTATGTTGGAAAATACGCGATACAGTTTTTGTGGAGCGATGGTCATTATACAGGGATTTATCCTTTTGATTTGTTATCAGAATTATGCAATTGCCAGAGTGAAAAATAATCAGAAATTATGAATTGAAAGCCTTTTTATTTTCCCAGTGTTGAATCCAATGATTTTAGAAAACCATTTAACTTAATAGAAAATCATTTATTAACTTTGTTCAAACTACAATAATATTGATAAACATTAATGAGGTGTAGAATGAGAATAGGTGTGTTGGGAGTAGGAGCAATCGGAGGAGTTATTTCGGCTTATCTTGCTAGAGCAAAGCATGAATTAATATTAATTGACCTTTGGCCAGAAAATGTAGACTGTATCAACGAAAAAGGTTTGAAAATCACATCTATTGAAGAAGAGTTTGTTGTTAATCCTAAGGCTTTGCACTTAGGAGAGCTATCGCGGATTCGCCCCGAATTCGATATTATCATTTTGTCGCTTAAATCTTATGACACTGCATGGGCATGTAAGTTTATTGAACCCCATATTTCTCCATGTGGATTTGTAGTTTCTGCTCAAAACAGTATTAATGAAGATGTTATTGCAAGTGTGTTAGGTTGGCCGAAAGTAGTTGGCTGTGTTTTAACGTTGGGTGCGGGTATGTATACAGCTGGTCATGTTGAAAGAACTAGTTCAATTGAAAGACCAGCTTTTACCATAGGCGAGCCCAGTGGCTTAGCAACCAAAAGATTAGACCAGTTCGCGGAGATTATGAGTGCAGGTGGTATAACGAAGATAACCAATAATTTGTGGGGCGAAAGATGGGCAAAATTGGCGACTAACTCGATGAGTAACGCCATAGCTGGGCTAACAGGACTGAAATCGGCAGAACTGCGCCAAAATCCTGAAATTCGTTCATTATCAATTGAAATAGCATCTGAACTGGTTAATGTCGGTAACGCTTTAGGAGTACAGATAGAAAAAATTGGTATGGTCCCTGCTAATTTGTTTCCTCAGGCTCTCAAAAATAATGAAATTAAGGAAAAAGTAGAAGGATTAATTATTGATGGTGGTAAAACTATTGGTACAGGAAGACCGTCCCTTGCTCAGGATCTTTTAAAGGGTAGGTCTACAGAAGTTGATTATCTAAACGGTTATATAGTTGAGAAAGGAAAGCAATTGAATATTCCTACACCTGTGAATGAATCAATAGTAGAATTGACAAGAGAAATAGAAAAAGGATTTATACAGCCTTCCCTTTCAAACCTAGGGCTAATAAAAAAAATATAGCGTTAAGGAATTCTTTTTAAGTAGATATTATCAATAAGCCTAGTTTTCCCTACAAAAACTGCTATTGAAACAAGAGCATTATCTTCCAAGACGCCTAATTCTTTAAGATTAGATGGATTGGCAATACTGATATAATCTACTTTGGCTAACGGTACAGACTTAATCAATTTAGACATAGCATTTTTAATCAATTTTGGCTTATTTACCCCTTGTAAATACAAGTTTTCTGCAAGAACAAGAGATTTGTATATAATTGTAGCTGAACACCGTTCGGATTTGGAAAGATATATATTGCGACTGCTGATTGCCAAACCATCTTTTTCTCGAACTGTTGGGACCTTTGATATTTTTGTTTTTATATTTAAATCTTTAACCATTTTATCAATGACTAAACATTGTTGTGCGTCCTTTTCGCCGAAATATACATTATTTGGTGTTGTTATCAGTAGTAGTTTACATACTACGGTAGCAACGCCGTTGAAATGACCTGGTCTGGATTTTCCTTCCAATAAGTTCGATATTGGGCCTACATTTATCGAAGTAGAGAAGTTATCTGGATACATTTCTTCTGTAGACGGTAAAAAGACTAGATCAATTGGAAGGCCTTGTAGTTTTGTTAGATCTGCTTTAATTTTTCTTGGATAATCATTTAGGTCTTCATTGGGGCCGAACTGAAGTGGATTAACAAATATGCTAGTGACTATAGTGGAATTGTTTTTGGAAGCTGCTTTGATTAATTCTTTGTGTCCATTATGTATTGCTCCCATCGTAGGTACTAGACCTAATGGCCGAGAACAAGTTTCAAGATAGCTTATACACTCTTTGATTGTAGTAATAATTTTCATTGATTCGTTGTTTGATTCTAGATGCTATTAATTAAATCATCATAGACGTCTTTAGGTAGTGTGAAGCTTTCAGCTTTAGTTGGAAATTTCCCGTCATGGACATCGTTGACATAATTCTTTATCGCTTCGCCAATTATCGATGACAAATCAGCATATTGCTTTGAATGTCTTGGTTGGAAATTAGCATCCATACCCAATACATCGTTAATTACTTGTACTTGTCCGTCACAATATTCTCCTGAACCTATTCCTATTGTCGGTATATTTAATTTATTTGTAATAACTTTAGCTATTTCAGATGGTATTAGTTCTAATACTACAGCGTATGCTCCAGATTCTTGCACGCTAATTGCATCTTCAATCAGTTGTTGTGCTTCGACCAATGATTTACCTTGTATTTTGTATCCACCAAGTTGGTTGAAAGATTGGGGAGTTAACCCAATATGACCCATAACTGGGATTCCAATTTCAACTAGAGTTTTAATCGTTGTGGCCATATGGCTGCCGCCCTCTATTTTTACTGATTGAGCTCCTGACTGCTTTAATATTTGTCCTGCGTTAGCGACTGCTGATTTCAAATCAGATTGAAAACTCATGAATGGCATATCAGCTACAATATGCGTGGTTTTTGTGCCTCTTACTACAGCTGTAGCATGGTGAATGATTTGTTCGATGGTCACCGGTACCGTTGTATTGTACCCTAAAACAACCTGGCCTAAACTATCCCCCACAAGGATTATTGGAATTCCAGATGATTCCACAATCTTAGCAGTGGTATAGTCGTAGGCAGTTATCATGGGGATAGGGATATTTTGGGTTTTTAAAGCTTGTATTTCGTTTATAGTGAGTCTCATGTAAGAACTCCTTAGGATTTTCCAAATTTATTCTAGTTTGTAATTTCCGGACATTCTTTATAGGATTCTAGCAATTTCTTGATGTTAATATAGTGTTCATTGCTAAGGCCGTTCATTTGCGCATATGGTAGTCCTGCCAAGGCTAGCTCGCAATATAACGGCAGAAGGTTTGGAGAGTATTGAAGTAATGCGTTTAAGTGAGATTTTACAGTTCCAATATCCCCTCTTACATACGGGCCGGCAATGCCTTTAGGGATTCCAGATGTATTTAAATTAATTGCTACTTGGCTGATCATAGGGGTTAATGCCTGAAGGGCAGTATCTGAATCTATATTCATTTGACTCCATAAGTTAGCAGATATCGCAGCTAAGCTAGCTAATAAGTTACCTAATATAACTCCTGATAGGTGGTATAATGCTTTATATTCTGATTGAATAAAAACAGGTACGCCGCCTAGTTCTTTAGCAACTTCATGCAGATAACTTTGAACTTCTCCTGTTCCTTCAATCCCAAAAGTAGTTCCTGGTATGCTCTTTACTCCGTTTTCAATTGATGAAAATGCTTGCATGGGGTGAAAAGAACCAACAGGGATATTTTTGGAGATTGCAGAATTGAAAACATTAATCGTTTTTGCTCCTGAACAATGTACTAAGGAATTATGTGGATTCGGCTCAAATGAATTAGCTGTTGATTCGATGCTATCATCAGGAGTGGTAATGAATAAAACTTCGCAGTTAGAGGCGAGAGCTTGTATATCCTGATAGGTCTGGCAATTTGATATTGCTGCGGATACATTATTAGCAGAACTAATTGATTTGCTATAAGCTCCTGTCACATTGTAATTAGCTTGGTCCAATGCAATTGCTAAAGAAGTTCCAACTTTTCCGGCCCCAATAAAACCTATATGTGATTGCTTTGATAGTCTCATTCTCATTTCCCCATAGTTAATTATTTAATTAAAAACAAAAACCTTCCATTACAGGAAGGTTTAAATGGGTGATATATGAGATTAAAATTTGAATTACTTATATAAAAGCAATATAATTTTGCAAACAAAATGCTCACCGTTCCTGTCGGATTAGTTGCGCAAAGTATGATAGCATCTAACATTTGCGTTTACAATGCTTTCTAATTCGTATTGCGGTTTTGTATTATATAAAGATAACTGATTGTTGATAGTATTATAAAATAAATACGTATCCAAAAATATGTTGTTTGGTTGAAGGAGTATGTAATTGACCGATTATGATCTTATTGTTATAGGTAGTGGCCCTGGAGGTTATGTTGCGGCTATCCGGGCAGCGCAGTTAGGGATGAAGACAGCGATTGTTGAAAAATCGGATATTGGCGGAGTCTGTCTTAATTGGGGCTGTATTCCGTCCAAGGCATTAATACGAAATGCGGAAATTATTAATTTGCTAGGAAGAGCTGATGAGTTTGGGATTGAAGTTTCTGGGATTAATTATGATTTTGGTAAAGCTATAGATCGTAGCAGGAAAGTGGTTAGAAAGCTTACAAAAGGTGTAGAGTTTTTGTTGAAAAAAAATAAAGTAGATTGTTTTCAAGACGAAGCAGTCTTAGAGAGTACGAATATTGTTAATTTGATAAACAGCAATAAAAAACTTATTGGTAAAAATATAATTATTGCTACTGGAGCCAGTCCAAGAAACATACCGGGTTTAGATATAGACTATAAAACGATAATTACTAGTAGAGAAGCGCTTGAATTTAGAGATGTTCCTGATAACGTGGTGATTATAGGCGGAGGTGCTGTTGGAGTGGAGTTTGGTTACGTTTACTCCCAATATGGAGCGCAGGTTACTATTGTTGAACTAGAACCAAGACTTGTTCCTACAGAAGATGAAGAAATAAGTGCTTATTTGCAGAAATCTCTCGAAAAACATGGTATTAAAATCAAAACTAGCACAAGGTTTGAAAGTGTGGAGGTTGAAAACGGTGAAGCTATTGTTTCCGTCAAAGCAAATGAACAAACTGAAATAATAAATGCCGGTAGGGTATTGGTTGCAGTAGGAATGATGGGGAATGTTGATGGCTTAGGATTGGAATCTATTGGGGTAGATATAAACAAAGGTTATATAAATGTTGATTCCAATATGTCTACGAATGTTTCTGGGGTGTATGCGATCGGAGATGTTACCGGTAAAATGTTGCTTGCTCACGTAGCATCAGCACAAGGAGTTTACGTGGTGGAGAGCATTGCTGGTCTTACTCCGTCTGGGATAGATTATGATTTGATGCCGAGAGCAATTTACTGTCATCCACAGGTTGCTAGTTTTGGATTGACTGAAAATCAAGCTCTTGAAAAGGGATACGATTTAAAGATTGGTAGATTTCCACTTTCTGCTTCAGGCAAAGCTATTGCAATGGGGGAAACAGAAGGCATGGTAAAAGTGGTGGCTGAGAAAGAAATAGGAGATATTTTAGGAGTGCATATGATAGGAAGTGAAGTTACTGAACTTCTTGGAGAAATTGGTATGGCTCGTATGTTAGAAAGTACGACAGAAGAATTGGGTTGGCTAACTCACCCTCACCCAACGATATCAGAGGTGATTAAAGAAGCCGCTTTAGATGCTGAGGGTGGAGCTGTTCATATTTAAGTTTTAAGTCTATTTGTAATAATCAAAAGGAAATGAATTGTTAGATAAATTCCAAGATCCGCAAGGCGATGCAGTAGATGTATTGAATGAGTACAAAGAAGAGATTCCTGCATTTTATAGAAACATGTTGCTTATCAGAAAATTTGAAGAGCAATGCGGAAGATTATATATGGAACAAAAAATCAAAGGATTTTTGCATCTATACATAGGCGAAGAAGCTATCGCTACTGGTGCGATTTCTGCGTTGCGAGATGATGATTATATAATTACTCATTATAGAGATCATGGACATGCATTGGCGCGAGGATTAGATGCCGGAGCAGTTATGGCCGAATTAATGGGTAAAGCGACTGGGTGTAGTGGAGGCAAAGGCGGCTCTATGCATTTGTTTGATGTTTCAAAAGGGTTTATGGGTGGACATGCAATTGTTGGTGCTCACCTTCCAATAGCCGTTGGTTTAGCTTTTGCTATAAAACAACAAAAAAAAGATAGTGCTGTATTATGTTTTTTTGGAGATGGAGCTGTCAACCAAGGTGAATTTCATGAAGCTATGAATTTATCTGCAGTCTGGAATCTCCCGGTACTTTTTGTTTTGGAAAATAATCTATATGGTATGGGCTCACATGTTTCTAGAACGCATGCGGCAGGTCCAGATATGTATAAAATAGCAGAATCTTATAATATGGGAACATTACAGGTTGACGGAATGGATGTAATAGATGTAAGGCATCATGTAGATAAAGCACTTGAACACCTAAGAAAAGGAGAAGGCCCATTATTTTTAGAAGCTAAAACATATAGGTTTAGGGGCCATTCAATGGCTGATCCATCTGCATATAGGGATTCAAGTGAAGTTGTTGAATGGCAAACAAAAGACCCAATCGATAATTTAGCGAAACTAGCTATTCAATATAATATTTTTGAAGAATCGGATTTAGAGAAAATAGATAAGGAAGTTCAAGAATCCGTTGATGATGCGATTGCTTTTGCTGATGGAAGTGATGAACCGGATATGACGGAACTATACAATAATATTTATGAAAACATTTAATTTGATTAGGTGCAATAATGTCTGAAATGAGATTGCGAGAAGCTCTATCGCTTGGTTTGTCTGAAGCCTTGGATAATGATGACAGGGTGGTTTTGTTGGGCGAGGATATTGGTAAATACCAAGGAAGCTATGCTGTTACTAGAGGTTTTTTTGAAAAGTATGGTGAAGATCGAATAAAAGATACGCCTATATCAGAAGCTGGTATAGTAGGATGCGGTATTGGATCTGCAATGATAGGGTTGCGTCCAATAGTGGAGATTATGACCATCAACTTTCTTTTGATGGCGATTGACCAGGTTGTTAACCATGCTGCTAAATTGCGTTATATGTCAAATGGTCAAATCTCGGTTCCTTTAGTTATAAGGACGGTTACGGGTGGAGGGGCTCAACTGGCAGCTACTCATTCTCAATCTTTTGAAGGCTGGTTGGCTTCCGTACCTGGGTTGAAAGTGGTTGTTCCTTCTGACCCCTATGACGCACTTGGCTTGCTAAGAACATCCATAGAAGATAATGATCCGGTTATTTTTGCTGAACATGCATTACTTTATGGGGTAAATGGTGAAGTGCCAGAAGAATATTATTCTATACCTTTCGGCCAAGCGGCTGTAAAAAAATCTGGTACCGATGTTACATTAGTTGCTTATTCTAAAATGGTTCATGAATGTCTTGAAGCAGCAGAAAAATTTGAATCTATGGGTGTATCTGCAGAAGTTATTGATCTTCGAACTCTTAGGCCTTTAGACACAAATACTGTGTTTGAATCCGTTAAGAAAACCAACAGGGTTATTATTGTAGAAGAATGTTGGCAAACAGGTGGATTTTCAGGTGAATTAGTAAGTAAAGTACAGGAAGAATGCTTTGATTATTTAGATGGTCCTGTAGGTAGGGTTTCGGGTTTGGACGTTCCTGCCCCATATAATGGAACATTGGAAGCAGCAACTATACCAGATTCAGATAAGATAATTGAAGCAGTTCGAAGATTGTATGCAATATAAGATGTTGATAAGATATTAGCTATATATTTTTAGAGAGGTGAGTTCTGGCAACTCCATTGAAAATGCCCCAAATGGGGTACGATATGCAGGAAGGTACTTTGGTTAGGTGGCTTAAATCAGAAGATGATTCTGTTACCTTAGGAGAACTAATCGCCGAAGTAGAAACTGATAAAGCGGTTGTGGAAATAGAAGCAACTGCTGCGGGAACAGTATTGAAACTTTTGGTTGACGAAGGGACTAGTGTTCCAGTTGGAGAGGCGATAGCAATTATTGGAGAGCAGGGTGAAGATATAGGGGAAGTACAGGCTGATATGGAAGAAAAATCGCATGACAAAGATGAAATTGACGTTGCGGATGTGAGGGTCGATATTAATGAAGACGTCAAAGTTGGAGAAATTACTACTGCGTCCACAGGAGAGATAAAAGCTTCTCCTATAGCTCGGAAAATAGCCTCAGAACAAAATATAGACCTTGCATCAGTCATAGGTACGGGTCCTGGGGGACGAATTACTAAAAACGATGTTATAAAAGCAGAATCAAAAGTTGGTGATCGTAGTAAAACGGTACAAACAACATCCTCTGATATTGTTCAAACGGAAACTAAGACTAATTCTTCTCAAATAACAGACCAAAGTTTTATCCCCTTAAATAAAATGAGAAGCCAAATAGCTCGCGTAACCGTTGCAAGCAAAACAAATGCTCCTCATTTCTATGTTTCAGTAGAAGTTGAAATGACAAAATTGATGAATGTTAGGTCTCAAATTAATGAGACTTTGCAAGATCAAGGTGTAAAAGTTAGTGTAAATGATTTTGTAGTTCGTGCCGCTATCGAGACGCTGAAGAAATTTCCTAAATTTAATGCATCTTTCATCAACGAAGGAATACAATTCAATGATGAAATAAATATAGGCATTGCTATTGCAACTGAAGATGGATTAATTGTCCCAGCAGTTACTGGCTGTAAAAATAAATCAATTGTTGAGTTAGCACAATCAACTAAGGACCTGATAGAAAGGTCTCAGAGTGGTAAATTGACTCCAGATGAATACACAGGAGCAACGTTTAGTATTAGTAACTTAGGAATGTTTGACGTTGATAATTTTGTTGCAATAATTCTCCCTCCGCAAGCTGCTATGATGGCAGTAGGGTCTGTAAAACCAAGGCCAGTAGTAAAAAATGGCGAGATAGCGATTGAACAGACGATGAATGTCACCTTATCTTCTGATCATCGAGTTGTTGATGGAGCAGAAGGGGCAAAATTTATTGGTGAATTGAAAAGGATTTTAGAGTCACCTTTACTACTTATCCTGTAATAATCATACTAATATCAGCCTATACCTCTTTTTCTATAATCATTAATAACATGCCATTTGAAACTGTTATCTCTGCATGATTATCTAATACAATATTACTAATTCCTCTGGTTTCTCCTATATTTAAGTTCTCGAAAAACAAATTGTATTTTAAGCCATCGGTTTTAATGCCTTTGACGGTATCTGATAGAGGAATTAAAGAAAGGGTTGCATTTTTGCAATTATCCAACATACAGGTTTCATTCGAATTTACTAGTGAGATTTCAACATTTTTTTCAATTAGACGAACATCTTTGCTTGCAAGTAATTTTGAAGTCAACAGTAATATGTTGCCTATTCGGTGGTCATATCGAGAGTTACCGTATAATCCCGCAACTATATTAATTGTTTCAGCGCCAAGATTTATAGCTTCCTCTATTGCCAATTGTCCGTCTGTTTTCTCCTTTTCTTCAGGGAACATTTTAATTTCCCACCCAAGTTTTCGGGCAGTATTTAAATCTTTATTTGAGACCGAATCAAAGTCGCCAATACAAATGTTGGGTGTAACATTTAAAGTTAGGCAATGGGAAATACCTTTATCCGCGGCTACTATAATATCGGAGGATTTAAAAACATCTTTAATCCAAGATCCTATTATTAATTCTCCACCTAAAACAATAACTGCTTTTTTGGGAGTGGTTTTTGGCATGCTGATGATGTCTCCTTAATCGTCTATCGTGATGTCGCGATGCTCAATATCTACTTGGTTAAATTAAAAATAGTATTATAATTTATAATAATGTTAATTTCATTTTTAACATATTTGTCAAAATTCATATACTGAAAGTTAAGATATTTGTAAGTGAGTAGGAATTGATTGTTTCATACAAAAACGAGTTGGTAAATAATAGGATTGTAGGCACATTTTGTTCAAAATGTGAAACTAAATTCTTACCCCCTAGGCCAATGTGTGCCATTTGCAATAACGATAATTTAAGCAGTATTGAATTTAAGGGTACAGGAGTGATTGTTGGTTTCACAAAGGTTGCGGTAGTTCCTTCATCAATGTCCAAAGCTGGGTTTGGAGCAGACAATCCATATTGGACATGTATTATATGTCTTGAAGAAGGAGTTAATATTCCGGCAGTTCTTGATTTAGATGGATACAATAAAGCAATAAAACCATTCATCGGAATGAGTGTGAAAATAGAATTTGGTTGTAAAAGCGAAATTTATTTCAAGCCTTTGTAATAACTTTTACTCATCATTGAAAACATAGAGGATATTATGGTTAATCTCAAAAACGAAAACATTGATATTGCAATAACGTGTATAGATATTAATGAAACAAGATATTTCTTTGAAAAAATATTGGGATTAGATTTAGTAACAGAATTCAAAGTAGATGAGTCTACAGCAAATAATTTGGGATTATCGCCATTAGGCTTTACCCAAACAAGGTTTGTTATAGGTAGCACAAAGATTAAACTTTTGCAATTTGATTCTGATGATATAAGCAAAGCGAATCATCATATAGGTATAAATCAAGGGGTAAGATGGATTAGTCTATATGTTGATGATATATGTCAGACATATAAAATATTGGAATCGGAAGGATATGAGTTTCTTGGAGGCGTTCCTACTGAACCAAAGGGTATATTAGTGCTTAAAGGTCCTGAAGGTATCCTTATAGAATTTATCGGAGGATAACCCGAAATTCAGTATAAATCTTTTGGATTCTAAACCGGTTAAAATACTTATAGACGTGGTATACAAATACAAAACATCAATTATTATAATTCTGATATTAGTAATGATTCCTTACATTGGCGCGTGTAATTCAAATCATAATAATCAGGACTCAAAAATAGGTATAATTGAGCAGGAGGATTCACCTGAGCTAACATTTGCTAATATTGAAATAAATTTGTTTACAGGCGAACAAATAAAACTCGCTGATTTAAAAGGCAAAGTAATAGTATTGAATTTTTGGGCTTCTTGGTGTCCTCCTTGTAGATGGGAGATGCCGTATTTTGAAAAAGCGTGGAAAGAATATAAAGATCAGGATATTGTATTTATTGGTATATCCCAAGATCTAGATGTAAACGATGCAAAAGAATTTGCGGAAAGTACTGGAGTCACTTATCACTTAGGGCTTGACCCAGAGAATAGGATGTCGATTGAGTTGGATGTCATAGAATTACCAACTACAGTTATATTGGATAAATATGGAAAAGTAGAAAGAAGATTTACAAAATCTATAGGGGAAAAATTATTGAATAGGATTTTAAATCAAGTAATTAGAGAGCAAGATAATGAATAGAAATGATCAAAGAGCACAAGACGAGTTAAGGGCAGTAGAGATTACACTAGGAATTCAAAGTTATGCAGAAGGGTCTGTTTTAATCAAAACAGGAGACACACATGTGATATGTTCTGCATCTGTTGAAGAAGGAGTACCTAATTTTCTTAAGGATCAAAACAAGGGATGGATTACTGCTGAATATAACATGTTGCCCCGTGCTACTCTAACTCGTACTAGGCGTGAGAATAGTAAAAAAGGACGAACACATGAGATTCAAAGGTTAGTTGGTAGATGCTTAAGAACCTCTGTAGACCTAAATTCTATTGGAGAAAGATCAATACTAATTGATTGCGATGTTGTTCAGGCTGATGGAGGAACAAGGACTGCCGCAATAACTGGAAGTTACGTTGCCTTGTATCTAGCGATTCTTGATTTAGTAAAAAAGAACAAAATCGACAAAATGCCAGTTATTAATCAGCTGGCGGCAGTCAGTGTTGGAATACTCCAGCAACAAGTACTGTTAGATCTATGTTATGAAGAAGATTCCAGTGCTGATGCAGATTTCAATATCGTTATGAATAACAACGGTGATTTTATTGAAGTACAAGGTACAGCCGAACAAACTCCTTATTCCAAAGAATTATTGGACAAAGTGCTAAACGTCGCATCTATCGGAATAAAGCAACTTTTTGCTAAGCAAAATGAAGCAATATCTAATATGATATAAAAAAATCTTCATGTGATTTGTGTTAATTGAACTTTTCCCGTGATGAATATATAATTGAAGTTTGGATTAAATTATGTCTAAGAGAACTTACCAACCTAAAAAACGAAGAAGAATGAGAGTTCACGGCTTCATGTCTCGCATGGCGACAAAGAACGGCAGAAATGTTCTTAAAAGAAGAATTTCCAGAGGCAGATACAAGTTAACTGTATAGTGTGAATACGATTCATTATAGTTCAATTACTAAACCTCAAGATTTTGCTACAACTCGTAAAAATGGTTTAGTGTTTAAAAATCAATTTCTGGTTATTTTTGTTAACCGAAATGATTTGAAAATGACTCAAATTGGATTATCCGTAGGGAAAAGAATTGGGAATGCAGTTAATAGGAATAGGGTTAAACGTCGATTACGAGAGATTTTGTCTTTGATAAATATTGTAGATGGTGTTGATATTTTAATAGTAGCAAGGTTGAAAGTATCAATAGCGACATATAAAGAATTGAGCCATTCCGTTTTCAATTTGATGCGAAAAGCTGGTATTTTAGAAAATATTTAATGGCTAATTACTAGAAGGATTACAAAGTGAATAAAGTTGTATTGGGATTTATTCGTCTCTACCAAAGATTACTTTCTCCTTATTTACCTAGTTTTTGCCGTTACACTCCTACTTGTTCAGAATATGCAGTTCAATCTTTTGAGAAATATGGTTTCTTGATCGGTATTTGGCTTACAATCAAAAGACTTGCTAGATGTAATCCATTTGGCAGTAGTGGTTTAGACCCAGTGCCATAAAACTAGATTTTAATATGGAAAAAATTATTTGAACACAAAAATGGATTATCGATATGTTAAAGAACAAATATCTATTTATTGGGTATTAATAGTTGCGGTGTTTTTTATCGCGACTTCTTTATCTTGTGTGGGCAGTAGTGCACCGATTGGATTGCCTGCGGGGGTAATAGTTGGAGAAAGCCTGTATATAGGTACGATGGACAAAGATATCAGGTCTTTGAATTTAAATACCGGAGAATTGGTATGGGTTCATAAATTTGATAATGATGATGGTAGCAATATAGCATTTTATGGTGATCCATTTGTCAATAATGACTGTGAGGGTTGTACTAGTGGCTCAATATATTTCACAAGTTACAATGGGAATCTGTACATCGTAAGATTTGAAAATGTTAATGGCCAAAAAAATTCTAAGTTAGATACAGACATCAGGATTGGTGCCGGCCAACCTATTGTTGGTGGTTCAGTGTTAATTGAAGAAAGTTTAATGGTGCCGTCTTCAGATGGTAAATTGTACGCCTATGATTTAGATCAATTTACCAAAGCATGGGAATTTCCAACATCTAACAAAATTTGGACCACTCCTACTTTAAAGGATTCGGTAGTTTATTTTGGTTCATTAGATCAAAGTTTATATGCAGTAAATACGATAAATGGTACTTTGGCTTGGGACAAACCTTTTAAAACCAATGCTGCAATAGTATCAAGGCCTTTAATATTAGATCAAACAGTATATGTAGGGTCTTTTGACGGAGTTTTTTATGGAGTTGATACTGAGACGGGGTTAGAAAAAGCAAGATTTTCGGATGCAGGAGGATGGTATTGGGGAGGTGCGATTACAGACGGAGAAACAATATTTGTAGGCTCTTTAAATGGAAGTATTTATGCTTTAAACAAATTCGACTTAAGCCTTAAATGGACTATAGACGTTAAGAGTTCTATTGTTGGATCACCGATAATTTTAAGTGATAAGTTGGTATTTTCTGCAAGTGACGGAAGGTTGAGAACAGTAAACCTATCAGATGGTCAGAATATGCGTCAATGTAAATTAGATATAAAGCTTAAATCTAATTTAGTATCAAATGGGAAGATGGTTTTTATTAGTGGAGACGACCATTCAATTAGAGGAATTATTGTTAATTCAAACGGAAATCTAAATGAGGAATGGGTGCACTATACAAACAAGGAAGATCCTGTTCCGAGGGAATTCGACCGTTCTTGTTAAATTTGTTGCCATAATTATTGGAATATTTTAGCAATTAGTTAAATATAAACTTTTTAGGGAATCAAGATGGAATTATTAGGAATAATTTGGGAATCGGTAATAACCAAGCCGATGATAAATAGCTTGGTTTTATTGTACTCGATATTTTTTAATAATTTTGGAATAAGCATAATTATTTTTACGTGTTTAATCAGGTTGATTTTATTTCCTCTGACTTTGAAGCAGAGCAGACAAATGAAAGCCATGTCTGATCTTGCTCCAAAGATGAAAATAATACAGGCGAAATACTCTGAAGACAAAGCCAAACAACAACAGGAAATCATGAAGATGTACCGCGAGAAAGGCATGAGTCCATTGGGTTGTTTGGGTCCAATGATAGTGCAAATGCCAATATTTTTCGGTTTGTTTTGGTCATTGAGAGCTACTTTAATATCTACTCCAGAAAGATTAAGTGAATTGTCTGAAAAACTTTATTCTTGGTTGCCACAAGTACACTCGGCGATACCAATTAATAGTGAGTTTTTGTGGATGGATTTAGGTGAATATTCCAGAAATTCACCATACCCTTACCTTCTACCAATTTTAGTTGGAGTTTCAACTTGGATGATGCAAAAAATGAGTAGTAGTGTTGCGACTACTCCACAGCAAGAATCAACTAATAGATTAATGCTTTGGATGATGCCTGCAATGTTTGGGTTCTTTACTTTAAATTTTGAGAATGGTCTTGCTTTGTATTGGATTATGTCCAATTTGATTGGTATATTGATACAAGGCTTTATTACTGGATGGGATCCTTTATTTAGACTGTTAAATATTAGAAAAAATCAAATTACTGATAATGATGAAAGCATTATTGTCAATGAGGAGGAAATATCAAATGAGGAGGATAGAAACCTCGGGGAAGACAGTAGAAGAAGCGATAGAAATAGGACTAAACGAACTCGACGTAAATCGAACAGAAGTAGAAATAGAGGTCGTCAGTAAAGGTAAAACTGGTATTCTTGGAATTCGGAGTGAGCCGGCAAAAGTTACATTAACTGTTGTTGAAAAACCGACAGATTTGGTTAAAGTAGCTACTGACACACTTCAAAAGCTGGTTGCTCGAATGGACGTTTCAGTTTTTGTTAACCTAATTAATGTACATAATGAAGAGATTGGTGGACCTTCATTTGAAATTGATGGTGAAGATGCCGGCTTACTTATTGGTAGAAAAGGTCAAACTATGCGATCGCTGCAATTCATAACTACAATGATTTCTAGCAATAAATTAGAAGATCAGGTACGAATAGACTTAGATGTTGCAGGATATAAAAGTAGGAGGTACGATTCATTAGCAAATCTTGCATATAAGGTTGCTGAACAAGTTGTAGATACCGGTAACTCTATTACATTAGAACCAATGCCTGCTAATGAGCGTAGAATAATTCATGTAACATTAGCGGATGATCAAAGAGTATCTTCTGTTAGCTCAGGAAGAGGCGATTCACGTAAGGTAACAATCAACCCTTCTGAGTAAATATTTATGGAGACAACTAGATCCCCGGAGATATTGCTTATTGGCCATATGACACTTGATGAAGATTCTTATGGAGTACATTTGGGTGGCAGTATATTTTTCGCTACACAGCTATTGAGAATATTGAAGCAGAGAGCCTATATTGTCACGAGTTATGATACCAAAACATTCACACCAATTTTAGGTGATGAATTTACTATGAGTGTGGTTAAATCTAATTCTACAACTACATTTGTAAATTATGATAGTTCAGGCAAAAGAGTACAATTGATAAAAAGTATTGCTTCTCGCATTACACAAAAAGATATCCCCGCAAACACATTAAACTCCGACTTAGTATTTATAGCACCGGTTATCGATGAAATAGATTTAAATGTTATGTCACTTTTCAAAACTAATTTTGTAGTTGCAAATCTACAGGGTTGGTTACGTGAAGTTGATAAAGGAGGTTTTGTTCATAAAAAGATAATCGATTTTGAACATATATTGCAAGATGTAGATATTGCAATCATTTCGCATGAAGATATTAATGACTTGAGGGTTTTAGAGGTTTGGAAGGACAAAGTTGAAGTTTTAATCGTAACTATTGGGTCTGGTGGTTGTAATTTGAATGTAAATGGTAAATGGCACCATATGCCTGGTATAAAAGCTGTTGAAATAGATGCGGTAGGGGCTGGTGATATATTTGCTACTGCCTATATGGTGAAATATTTTCAAACCTATGACTTTTTTCAGTCTGCAACGTTTGCTAATTATATTGCAGGTTTGTCGATTGAAGGGCGAAGAACAGCAAGATTAATGGACACCATGTTGAATAATTTATAAAACGAGGTGAAAGGTACCGTTTAAATAAGTCGTATTAACTTATTCAAGGTATTTGATCGAAGCCAGTATACTCTCTCAACGGTTCTGGTATATTTATGGTACCGTCATGTTGCTGATTCTGTTCTAAAATGGCGATTAACACCCTCGGTATAGCGAGTCCAGATCCATTCAGAGTATGTACAAACATAGCTTTATCTTTGGGATCATTTCTGAACTTGATATTTGTTCTTCTTGCTTGGAAATCACCGCAATTAGAGCAAGAACTTACTTCCAGCCATTCTTTTGAACCTGGAGACCAGACTTCTAAATCATATGTTTTTTGCGCAGCAAACCCTAAATCACCGGTGCATAGTTCAACAACTCGATAATGGAAATTCAGTGCTTTACAGACGCTTTCAGCGTTTTCAAGTAAAGACTTTAATTCTTTGTCGGATTCTTCAGGGGTACACAGTTTATACATTTCAACTTTTTCAAATTGATGAACTCTTTTTATGCCCCGTGTGTCTCTTCCGGCTGAGGCTTTCTCTCTTCTAAAACATGGCGTATGTGCAATGTATTTTAGCGGGAGGTCCTTAGCGTCGATTATCTCGTCTTGGTGAAGACTTGTCAGTGGAACTTCCGCAGTTGGTACTAACCACAAATCATCTTCTTCATCTCTATACATGTTGTCAGAAAATTTTGGTAGCTGGCCACTGTTGATAGCGGTGTTTTTCTTTACCAAATTAGGTAGATATGCTTCAGTGTAGCCGGCTTCGCGTATGTGGTGATTTAACATCCATTGAATTAAGGCCCTTTGTAGCGTAGCTCCTTTCCCTTTCAAAACATAGAATCTAGAACCTGATAAATTAACTCCAGCTTTGAAATCTATAATCCCTAAATTAGATCCTAATTCCCAATGAGGCTTAGTTTCAAATTCATATTGTTTTGGGTTTCCAATGGTTTTAATCACTTTGTTTTCAGACTCATCTAATCCATAAGAAACTGATTCTTCGGGTAGATTTGGTAGATTCAAAAGTAGTTCGCTTAGATTTAATTCTATATCTTTGACCTTAAGTTCCAAATTCTTAATTTCGGTTCCTACATTACGCATATCTTCGATTATTTCAGGAGGTTTATTTTTCAGATCTGCCAATTCTTTGCTTATTTGATTCCTTTTAGCTCTAAGCGTGTCCGTTTTATGTATAAGGCTTCTTTTATTCAAATCCATAGATAAAATATCGTCAATAGGGGATTTGTCTCCGCGCCTAGCTAAATCGGCTTTGACTTTTGCTGGGTTATTTCTGATTGTTTCGATATTTATCAAAATTACTTCCTTTAGACCAAGAAATAAATCTATATTTAAATTAGCACAATCATTATACTCTTTGCAGTATAAAGGCATATCATCAATAATCCAATTTAATCAAATCACCGTTGGTTTGAATAAATATATAAGGTAGGATTACTTTTTAGTTGTTGGGTATTCAAATCTGGGATAAGTAATAATAAAATATGATAATTGATTTTCACACCCACATTTTTTCACCGCAAGTAAAAAATAATAGAAATTACTTTTTAGATAAAGATAGTTCGTTTGAAACTCTATATTCTCAAGAGGATTCAAAAATTATTACAGCTGATGATTTAATTAATGTAATGGATGAAAAGAGAATTAATTGTTCAGTGGTTATGGGTATAGGTTGGCATGAATTAGATTCAGCAAAAGAATCAAACGACTATATAATCGAGTCATGTCAAAAATATAAAGGAAGATTGATAGGGTTGGGGTCAGTAAATCCTCTGTTAGGCCAAGATGCTATCGATGAATTAAATAGATGTTTAGATAGTGGTTTGATTGGTATGGGAGAACTTCATCCGGATTTACAACAATTTAATTTAGATGATTTCAACATAATGAGCGAATTCATGAATCAATTAAAAATTAGAGATGGATTATTACTTACACATTCTTCGGAACCTGTAGGACATTCATATGTTGGAAAAGGCCGTACAACTCCTGATAAAATCTGGAGGTTTCTCAACATGTTTCCTGATTCAAAAGTGATTTTAGCCCACTGGGGAGGTGGATTGCCTTTATATTCGCTAATGCCTGAAGTGGCTGAAGCAATATCAAATATTTATTTTGATACTGCTGCTTCTCCTTATCTATATAATCAATCTATCTTTGATGTTGCTAATCGATTAATTGGAGCAGACAGAATATTATTTGGGTCAGATTACCCAGTGATATCGCAAAATAGGATTATAAATCAAATTAAAGAATCAGGTTTGTTGGTAGAACAACAGCAGAAAATATTGGGCAACAATGCGATGCAGCTACTAGCGAAATTGAATAGTGTAGATGAAACTCAAATCTATGAGTTTCAATGAACAATATAAGGTGTTGCAATGATCCAGAGGGATACAAACGTGTGTTTGTATCATTAAAATTGCCAAATCCTGTATTGCAAAGGATAGAATCAATAAATTCATTTATTGATGGCCGATTAGTAAAAAAAGTTAAATCACCAGGTTTTCATTTGACTTTGCATTTTTGCGGGGTGACAAAAATATGGCAAGCAAAATTTCTTCATTATGAACTGATCGATAAATTAGGTCATTTGTCTTCTGTAAGATTAAAATTAGGTGTAATAGGTTCTTTTCCAAGACCAAGTAATGCCAAAATTATTTGGTTGGGATTAAATGGTGATTCATCAAAATTAAATTATATTCAATCTTGCGTTAGTAAAGCGGCTATTGGATTGGGATTGGAGGTTAACATTACAAAATTCAAGCCTCACATCACCTTAGCTAGAATAAAAAATGGCAATAAATTAAAGCAAAATGAAGTTTTTTTGAAAGATATTAATCAGATTGAAAAATCAATTTTGGATTTTCCTGAATTTGAAATTAAATCAATAGATATTATCAATAGTATTCATTCAAATAGCAGGCACCAATATATCGGAATTGGTTCAATATATTTAGATAACCAAACTTGTTGTCCGAATTAATGGAGTGATATAATTCAGTTATTAAATGTGAGGTTAGAGGAGAGTTAAAGTGGCGAACGAAAATTTCCCTATATGTAGAAAATGTGAGTCCGGTAATTTATTGCCTTTATCTGATTTTGGCGGGCAAGGTGCGTCAATTCAATATAAAGCATGGGTTTGTAGCAATGCTCCAGATTGCGGATTCAATATAAAAATTCGTAACGGAGATGTATACATAAATGAGCCTATAGCTAGTGGAGCAGGTTATTCCCCTAGAGTTAGATCATAAACTATCATATAAAACCGTGTTGAGATTTTTGATGGCAATTGCGTCATTACGTCTTATTAGTAAATATCTTGTTGGAAATAGATTGATTTGAGATGTGCAACTATTCAATTTAGAGTTCGGATTTAGTTGGCTATGTTTAAGGTGATTCGATCAAATTGGCTTAATCAATTTAAAGGAATTCTTAGCAACAATGCCATAGATCAAAAATTGTGGGATGAACTAGAGGAACTTTTAATAATTTCTGATATCGGATTACATTCTACTCAAATTATATTAGATAATTTCAAGACAGTACTCAAATCTAATAAAAGCAACGCTTCATTAGAAGATGTAATCGATTTGTTGAAAACTGAATTGATTGATTTACTTGATGATAATGGTGGAAAGGAGGGTGTGAATTCTAACCGTAAACCAGTTGTTTTAATGATGGTTGGAGTTAACGGTGTTGGTAAAACCACATCTATAGCAAAATTAGCTAATTTTTATAAAACTAAGGGCAATTCGGTAATGCTTGGTGCAGCAGATACTTTCAGAGCTGCTGCTCAGGAGCAACTTACAACTTGGGCTGAGAGAATAGAAGTTCCTATAGTGACTGGACAAATGAATGCCGATCCTGCGTCTGTAGCCTATGATTCGGTTAGCTCAACTGTAAAAAGAAAGATTGATGTGTCGATAATAGATACAGCTGGAAGAATGCATACATCTTCGAACCTAATGAATGAATTGATTAAGATCAAAAGAGTGATTTCAAAAGTAATCCCCGAAGATTCTATATTTCCAATTTTAACTTTAGATGCCACTTTAGGCCAAAATGCGTTTTTGCAAGCCAAAGAATTTTCCAAATCTTTAGGTTGCAAAGGTGTGTTTTTGTCAAAGCTAGACGGTACTGCTAAAGGTGGCATAGTTTTTCCAATAGTAATGGACTTGCAGTTACCCATCTTATGGATTGGAACCGGAGAAAAACTTGATGACTGTGATGTTTTTGAATCCAAAAAATTTGTTGACGCGATGTTCGCCTAAAATGTGAAGCTGATGGAAAATTCTTATTTGTGTATTATTAATATATGAAATTTGAGTTACTTGTTTTTGAAATAATTGGTTGTCAAATATGTTGGACACAGTAATCTGGTTAATTGTAATTGAGTTAATAGGATTAGCATCATTTCCATTTTGCTATTATCTTTTACCTTTTTTGCGAGACCGCGGGTATTGTGTAAGTAAACCGATTGGCATCTTAATATTAGGTTATTTTGTGTGGATGCTAAGTGTATTGAATTTGTTGCCAAGTATCCAGCCTACTATTATTGGTTTGACAATTGGGTTCATTGGTTTAAGCATTTTCGTTAGTTATAAAAATCGTAGAGAATTGAAATTATTCTTCAACGAAAATCTTAAGGTTGTGATAGTTACTGAATTAGTATTCATGTTTTTTCTTTTGTTTTGGATTATTTACAAAACATACGACCCTAACATAAATCATACTGAGCAGCCGATGGACTTTGGGTTTTTTAATGCCTCGATTAGATCTGTTTATGGACATCCTCAAGATCCATGGCTGTCAGGTAATAGTATCGATTATTATTATTTTGGATATTGGATATTAGGCACTATTACCGAGATGGTAGGGATGGCTACAGAGGTTGCATATAATTTGTCTATAGCGCTAATAGCAGCTTTATCAGCTTCTTGTATTTTCGGGTTGGGTGTGAATTTGGTTTCTTTTAATTCGAACAAGTCTTCGAATCCATATATTGCTGGAGCAGCCGGAGTGGTGTTATTGATGATGATAGGTAACTTGCAGGTAGTTTTAGAATTCCTAAGGTTTAATTTGATAGGATCCATTGAATTCTGGAATTGGGTTTCAATTCAAGGATTGGTTACTTTGCCAGAAACTGCGGGTAATCTTTGGAGGCCAACTGAACATTGGTGGTGGTGGCATGCGACTAGAGTAATTAACACAATTCAAGACGGTGCAACAATTGATTACGTTATCCATGAATTCCCGTTTTTTAGTTTTATGCTGGGTGATTTACATCCACACATGGTTTCAATACCATTTTTGTTAACTTTTATCTCGTTCTGTTGGAATTATTTTAGAACTCCCTTTAAAGGCATAAACAGTTTTGCATTCATTTCTAGTCTGGTACTGGGCGCATTTTTGTTTGGTTCGATATCGTTTATAAACATGTGGGAATTACCTGTGACGTTCTCAATATTTGCAATTATTGTTTTAATAAAAATATATATTCACACAAAAAAAAGCGTGGGGGTTTCACATATTAAAGAAATAATGATTGTACCGACTATGGTTATTCTAGGTTCGTTGATGTTTTTGCCAAATTTGATGAACTTTACTTCTCAAGTTGAAGGTATTGGAGTTCTTGATTCTAATATGACGAGATTTTTTCATTTCATCTTAGTTTGGGGTGTGCATTTGCCTATTATTGTATCTATGGTTTTATATTGGTTTTGGAAAACAGACCTAGATCATAATTGGAAAAGGACAGGGTTTATTGCGCTACTGATAGCATTAGGCCCGTATTTTGTTTGGGGTGTCGCAGCCGTTTGGTTGAATATGAGTTTTGCTGATTTGTTCAGCCAGTTAATGCATGTCAGTTTCACAATAGTCATGATTGGGTTCTCAATATATTCATTGTTTTGGTTTGCAGAAAGAAAACAGCCGGAATATGCCAAAATATTTACGTTGGTATTAACTGTCATTCCATTCATGCTTTTAATGGGGGCGGAGCTTTTTTATATAGATGATTCGTTTTCTGGAGGCTCTGAAAGGATGAATACTGTTTTTAAATTTTATTATCAATCTTGGATATTATTTTCTATAGTAGCAGGTATTTCTATATATTATGGGCGCCACATTATAAGTAAATTGTTCGGTGTACAGAGAATATTTGGAGAATTATGGAAATTCGCTTGTGTAATATTAATTTGTTCAGCTTTTTACTATGTTCCTGCAACACTAGATACTAGGACAAATTCTTTTCAATCAAGCCAAACCCTAAATGGGCTTCAATTTATTGCTAAAACCAATAGAGATGAATATGAAGCGATTAAGTTTTTGCAAAAAGATAAAGATGCATCTGCTGTTTTAGTTGAGGCTCCGGGAGGAGGGTACAATGACTATGGCAGAATTTCTTCTAGCACTGGCATACCGACGTTGATTGGATGGATTGGCCATGAAACCCAATGGCGAGGTACTAATGATGCTTTTGAGGCTAGATTGATTGATGTAGCGAATATATACACTTCTCCAAATTTGGAAATAACTAAAGCTATACTATCCAAATATAATGTTAAATATGTGTATATTGGACACAGAGAAGTTGGTCATTTTACTGAAGAACAACTAGGAAAGTTTGGGTTGTTTATGGATTTGGTTTTTAATTCAGGCAATGTTTATATTTATCAAATACGTAGTTAGAATTTAAAGGTATGAAATTGAAACAAAATATCACTGCCGCGGATTACAGGTTGCTTTTTTGTTTTGGCACGTTATTTATTTTGGCATTTATATTTAGGTTTTGGGATTTAGACCAAAGAGCCATGCACCATGATGAAAGCTTACACGCATTATATTCTTGGTATATTGATGTAAATGAAGGGTTTTTTGGAAATGGGTATAAACATGACCCAATGATGCATGGTCCGCTTCAGATGGAATTGACTGGTTTGATTTTTAAGATTTTTGGTGACAACGACTATACCGCTAGAATTCTTTACGTTCTTTGTGGATCCGTTCTTGTAGTGATCCCCTATTTTTTAAGAAGCCGATTAACGGATGGTGGTGCAGTGATAGCAGCTTTGATGCTAGCTTTTTCTCCAACCATGGTGTACTTTAGCAGGTTTGCCAGAAATGATATTTTGGTGGCACTATTGACCTTGTCTTTAGTGATTTGTATTTGGCGTTATATGGATGAAGGGAGGAAAAAGTATTTATACTATTCATCAGCTCTATTAGCGTTATTATTTACAGCGAAAGAGACAGCGTACATTATAACTGCAATATTCGGTTTTTACTTTTTTATGCTGGTTAGTTTTGAGAATGTTGATTCTGTAAAGAAATTTGCATTTTCAAGTAAATCTAATGTAATTATAGCAATATATAGGTTCATATTAGCGCTGTGCGCTAAATTTTATAAAGCAGTTAAATCCAAGTATAAATCAAGATCATTGGACTTGATAATATTATTTATTTGTCTTAGCTTGCCTCTTTGGACCGCAATATTTGGATTGATCCAGTTTACACCAATATTAAATTGGTCAGGTCTGGTTTTGATTAGTCCAGTTGGTGGGAATAATTTTGTTGGAGCTCCATATGCTGGGGGGTTGGTAATAGCAACCGGTTTTGTGTTATTTACAATATGGATAGCTTCGCGGTTAGGAATATTGTGGGATAAGAAAATATGGTGGAGATGTGCTTTATTATTCTTTTTCATATGGGTTTTATGCTTTTCCTCGTTTTTTACGAATTTAGGAGGGATTGGCAGTGGAGTATGGTCTTCACTGGGATATTGGTTGGTGCAACAGGAAGAAGCAAGAGGTGGACAACCTTGGTATTATTATTTGATTCTAATCAATTTATATGAATTATTACCTATATTGATATCTGTTCCAGCCACTATATTTTTTTTAAAGCGCAGGGACAAATTTGGGATTTTTCTTATTTACTGGAGCATTTCAACTTTATTGGCATATACGATTGCGAGTGAAAAAATGCCATGGTTGTTAGTGAATATAATTTTACCTGTAATTATTTTATCGGCAAGATACATGGGGCTTTTAGTTGGAGCAATCAAATTCAATCAACTTTATTCAATGAAAATTGTGAGCTATGCGTTATTACCTTGTTCATTAATAACATTTTTATTAGCTACTATATTTTACGGAGATTTGATAGCTACATATAAAGTTGCAGGGCTATTTATTTTAGGGTTTTTCTTAATTTTGATTATAGGGACAACCAGTATAATAATTAAGTATAAACTCGAACTGAGGCTTTTTAAATTTGGGTTTATATTAATTACAATAATTTTGTTTGTTTTTTCCATTTATAATTCTTGGAGGGTAAGTTTCAAATATCAAGATACACCTGTCGAGATGATGATCTATACACAAACATCTCCAGATATCACAAAATTAGTGAAGTTTATTAACGGGTTTGAAGAAAGCCATGGCAAAGGTAGTATAAACATAGGTATAGATTCGACTAGTGGGTTTACTTGGCCTTGGTCATGGTACATGAGGAATAATCGAAATACTCGATATATACCATATACACAATCTAACCTAGTGACTATATCTGATTCAGATATAATTTTAGTGCATTCAAGAAATAAGAATGAAGCTGATGAATTACTTAAAGGAACTTTTCATCCAGGGCTTTTGGTAAAGCATCGATGGTGGTTCCCCGAAGGATACCGAGACATGACTCTAAATAAATTTGTTCATTCAACTGTCAGCATAGATACTTGGAGATGGATTTTACGGTATTTCTTGTTTAGGGATGGGGTAGCTGAAAGGCTAGGTAGCGAGAATGCCTATGTTTATTACTCTTTAGAGAGATTTCCTGAATTGCAGTATGGTTTAATCGAGTAGTTATGTTAAATATTATAAAATCTAAAAACCCAAATGTTAGATTAACTTTTAATTTTATTTTGGGGGTGTTTGTCAGTGTTGTATTGATGGGCGTTTTCTTTTTCACTTTAGAAATTGATTCATTGGTTTCCACACTTAAAACGGTCAATTATTGGTTGATAATACCTTCGGTTGTAAGTTATATGATTTCTGTGTTTTTTAGGGCATTAAGATGGAAATATCTGCTTATTCATTTAAAACATATCAGAATGAACATTTTGTATGTCGTTGTTGTTATTGGTTATATGGCTAACAGTTTGTTGCCTATGAGAATAGGAGAGCTTGTACGAAGTTATTATTTAAGTAATGAATCAAATGTCAGTAAATCGTCAGTTTTGGCAACTATTTTGGTCGAGAGGGTTCTAGACGCAGTTACTTTATTGTTGTTTATAGGGATAGGTGCAATTTTTGTTCCAATGGCAGGAATTTCTTCTATAGTACCGTTTGGGATAAATATATCTTCAACAATGTTGGCTATTTTGTTTGTTTCTATATTTTGGGGTACTTTTATAATCCTTATTATTATAGCAAAAAATCCTTTGGTATCCGTTGATTTTGTATATAAGTTGACGGCATTATTATCTTTGCCTTTTAAAAATAAAATTGATTCATTTATAAAGACTTTTTTTGAAGGTTTAATATCATTAAGGCACTTCAAAAATGTTGTATTTCTAATAGCTTTATCAGTTCCAGTTTGGGGTTTTGAAGCAGGTGTGTTTTCAATAATGGCTCATGCCTTCCACATAGATGATGTTTTTGACAATTGGTGGCAATTTATGCTCTTAATGGTTTTAACTACTTCCATATCGAATGTAGGTAGTTCAGTTCCGGCTGCTCCTGGAGGCATTGGTTTATTTGAACTAGTGGCAAGAGAAACTATTGTCTGGTTGCCCTTCGGAAATATAACTAGATCTGTAGCTGGGGGTTATGTTGCGATGGTGCATGCTGTTTTGATTATACCTTTAATTATTTTGGGCCAAATATTTTTGTGGACTATGAACTTCAAGTCAATCAGAGGGGTGTTTAGGGAAGAAAACTAGTACGCATACTTAAAAACCCAACTACTTCTCCTGAGCCTTAGTAAATTATAGTGATTTGATTGTGACTGAAACCTTCGCTGTGCTATCATTTTGTATGTTATTAAAATAGGTTTAGTTGATGGTTAAATTAAGTTCTGAAATTGCTATTGAAATAAGGGAAGTTTTAGAATCCCTAGATACAAAAAAATCGACGGTTCTATCAGCATTGTTGGCAATTCATGATGAATTGCATTATTTGCCTAAAGAAGCTATTGAAGAAGTGGCGTCTTACAAAGACGTGAGTATCAATGATGTTTGGGGAGTTGCAACCTTCTACACGAATTTTAGGATTTCCGTTCCTCCTACAAAGCACCAAGTAGAGGTTTGCTGGGGGCCAACATGTCATCTGATGGGAGCAGGTGCCGTTTTGGGAGCGGTCCAGCGTGAATTGGATTTAAGCGATGAAGGTGATACTGCTGATGGAAGAGTATGTTTGAAATATAATACTTGTATAGGAGCCTGTTCTCAAGCTCCAGTTATGATGGTAGACCACAAAATAATTGGAAAAGTCACATCAGAATCCGCAATCAAACTTTTAAAGGAACTTGATTAAAGAATCAATGAGTATATTTGCTGAAATAGAGGCTGAATCTAAATCCATTTGGAAAGACATTGAGAATGGAGGAAAGCCGTTTATTAGAATTGGAACTGCTATGTGTGGAATTGCTGCTGGAGCAAATGCAGTAGTAAATGAAGTAAAAAATATCTTGGATGAGAATGATGTTGATGCAACAGTTAGCGAGGTGGGCTGTATAGGGATTTGTTTTGCAGAGCCCATTCTCGATATAAAAATTCCTGATGGCACCAGACTGCTATATGGGAATGTAAGTCCCGAAAATGTTTCAAGTATTTTAGATGGTTGCTTGTTGCAGTCAGATTTTCCTAAATCAAATTTGATTGGGGCATTTGGCAAGGCAACTGAAGGTAATGGTGCTATCCCTGATTTATTACAAGATCCTATTTTTAAATTGCAGCATAAAATTGTTTTAAGGAATGCTGGTGAAATCGACCCTTGTGATATTAATCAATATATTGGACGTGGTGGATACTCGGCTTTGAATAAAGCCTTAACAAGAATGGAGTCTGGAGATGTTCTTCAGGAAGTAATGGATTCGGGGCTAAGGGGAAGAGGAGGAGCTTTTTTTGCTACCGGTTTGAAGTGGAGTTTTTTGTCGAAGTCTAATGCGAAAGAAAAGTATATATTATGTAATTGTGAAGAAGGTGACCCGGGAGCTTTTAACGATAAAGGCATATTAGAAAGTGATCCGCATACTCTTATTGAAGGGATTATTTTAGCTGGATATGCTACAAATTCATCAGATGGAATTGTTTTTGTAAGGCATGGCCACGATGGACCAATAAACAAAATTGAAACTGCTATATCGCAAGCATATGAAAAAGGTCTTTTGGGTGAAAATATTTTGGGTTCAGGCTTTTCTTTTGATATAGATGTTTCTTTAACCGGTGAATCTTATGTCGCTGGTGAAGAAACTGCACTTATGGATGCAATTGAAGGTAAGAGGTCAATGCCTAGGTCAAAACCGCCTTTTCCTGCTGCTTTTGGTGTTTGGGGAAAGCCGACTAATATAAATAATGTTAAAACTTTGTCTTACATACCTTCGATAATAGAGAATGGTGGTGAATGGTTCAAAAATATAGGGGTAAATAAAAGTACAGGAACAGCTATAATCTGTTTGAGTGGAAAGATTAACAATCCTGGGTTATACGAAGTACCTTTAGGTATCTCTATAGGCGAAGTTATTAATCAGATAGGTGGTGGTGTAAAAGGTGGCAATAAAATTAAATTACTGCAAACAGGAGGTCCTCTTGGAGGTGTTTTGGGAGAAGCAGGATTAGATATCAATATAGATTTTGATGAAATGGCTAAAGCTGGTGCAATTTTAGGTTCAGGAGGGATAATTGTCGCAGATGAAACTACATGTGCGGTTGATTTAACTCGTGTCCTTGTGGCTTTTTGTCAATATGAGTCTTGTGGCAAATGTTTTCCTTGTAGATTGGGTATGTCGCAAATGCTTGAGACTATCAATAGCATTGCTGAATATAAAGCTAGTGAACAAGATCTTGAAAAATGCAGGAAAATAGGTGGGGCCATGCAAGCAGGTTCCTTATGTGGCCATGGTCAACTTGGATTTAATCCGATAAGATCTGCTTTGCAATATTTCAAGTCTGATTTTGACACTCATGTATTTGAAAAAAAATGCCCTACTGGTGGATGTGAATCCGAATATCATTTCCCTATTTCAACAAAGCCGTATGGGTCTTCTAATCCTCCAGATTCTAAGCCAATCAATTTGAGTTTCACTGGAAAAATGAATCAATAAAGGATTTTAATCAAGGATGTCTAATCATATCGAATTAAATATAGACGGACAACTAATCAAAGCGCAGCCTGGGACTAATATATTACAAGCTGCTATCGATGCTGGGATGTATATCCCTTATTTATGTTATTACCCAGGGATGAAATCATTTGGTGCTTGTCGAATGTGCGTTGTTGAAGTGGAAGGAGGAAGGGGTTTACCAGCTTCGTGCACCACCCCGGTATCTGATGGAATGGTTGTAAACACCAATACTGATACCGTAAAAGATTTGCGTAAAGATGTGATGGATTTGCTTATATCCGAACACCCTCATGGATGTTTGAATTGCCACAGGATTGATTTATGTGGCCCTGCAGATACTTGTTTGAGACACGTTTCAGTTAATGATAGATGTGTGACATGTCCGAAGAACGAAAGGTGTGAACTTAAAGACACCGTTAGATATTTAGAAATGGATTTGGACACTAATTTTAAATACAACTATAGGAATTTACCCCTCAAGGTTGATGAGCCTTTTTGGGATATGGACCTTAATTTATGTATCGTTTGTGCTAGATGTGTCAGGGTGTGTGACGAAGTTAGAGGTGATAATGTTCTTACGCTCATGGATCGGGCAGGTAAAAGCTTAATTGGTACATCCACAGGAAATTCAGTATTGGAATCTGGTTGTGAATTTTGTGGTGCATGTATAGATGTGTGTCCTACTGGGGCACTAGTAGAAAAAAAACACAAATGGTCCAAAGCCGTAACTACCACCTCTACTGTTTGTAATTATTGCCCAGTTGGATGCAGTATTGAACTTGAAATAGATTCTAAACAAAAAATTATTCGCACTAAGTCACCAGTTAAGTCCCCTGCTAATCATGGGCAACTATGCTTTAAGGGTAAATTTGGTATGGAGTTTATTAATAATTCTAATAGACTCGAAAAACCATTGATTAAGGCAAAAGAAGGATTTACAGAAACTGAATGGAATGAATGTATATCTTATTTGAGCAGCAAATTAAATGAATACAAGGGTGATGATTTTGCACTGATAGCATCTGGTGCGGGAACAAACGAAGATAATTATGTCGCTCAAAAGTTTGCGAGACTTGTTATGGGTACCAACAATGTAGATGTTTCTACTAATCTATATCCTGAATTAGTTGATTCTTTAGAGGGAACTCTTGGTTTGCAAGCTGCTACTAATAGTATTTGGGATTTGACAAACTCTGATGGATTTTTAGTTATGACTACGAATTTGACCGAAGAACAAGGAGTAGTTGGTGTTCCAATAAAAAAAGCAGTTAAAGCTGGTGCTAAACTTGTTGTTATAGACTCGAGAGAAACAGAATTGACTAGACAAGCAAAAGTTTGGTTGAGACCTAAGCCAGGAACAGAAGCGATTTTAGTGGCTGGGATTATCAGAGTAATACTGGATGAATCTCTTGATGACCATGATTTTTTGGCAGAACAGTGTGAGAATTTATCTGAATTCAAAAACAATATATGGTCATATGATCTTGTCAAAGTATCGGAAATAACTGCAATTGCTCAAAATGAAATTCAAAATGCTGCTCGAATAATAGCAAATAGTAAGCCGTGTTCATTTATATATGGAATGGATTCTCTAATATCAGAATACCCTAGAGAATATGTGGAAAACATAATCAATTTATCTCTGGTCACTGGTAATATTGGCAAACCAGGAGCAGGTCTATTCCCAATGTTTCATGGAGCAAATCAACAAGGTTCTCGTGATATTGGTTGTACCCCGGATTTATTACCTGGATATAGAAAAGTAAGCGTTGAATCTAATCGTAAAGCGTTAAAATCTGTTTGGGGTATGGATATTCCAAATAAAACTGGGATTCGAATATCTGAATTAGGTGACAAGCTAAAAGAAGGAAGTGTAAAAGCTCTTTACATATTAGATGGAGATGATTTTATTACTGAAAACGATATCGACATAATTATAAACAATAGGAATAAATTAGATTTGTTGATTGTACATTCTTCTTTTAGTAATGAATTAACCCAATTAGCTGATGTAGTAATTCCATCTAAACTGTTTGTTGAAAAAAGTGGCACATATACTAATTTAGAAAGGCGCATTCAACTCCTCAAAAAAATACCGGGTGGGAATCAAGATTTAGTAGAGGATTGGGAATTTCTCTCAAATTTAAGTTCTAAGATGAACATAGATGGATTTACTTTTAAGGATTCATCTAAAGTTTTTGAAGAAATTGCAAATGTTACCGGAGTTTACTCAGGAATCACATTTAATGAACTAGACGATGGTGGTGCTCAATGGCCTTGGCGGCATGATGAATTTGAAGGCACTGGTATGTTATATGGAGGAAGTTCTAATAAATTCAATCTTTCTCCGACAAATCTAAAAAACAATAGTTTAGTAGATTATAAATCCATTAATTCAAAGGAAAGGCCGTTTTTGTATGCTCCTGGCCGTATTCTCCATGATTCAAGTAGGAAAGTGGAGATTGAACCATTTGGGAAAATAAATAAACTAAAAGTAGAGCAGGTAATTGAAATTAGTCCTGAAGATGGTATGGAAATTGGTTTAATTGAAGGGGATAGGGTTAATCTAACTACTGATTCAGGAACTGTTGAAGGAGTAGTTAGTTTATCGGGCCCGCACAAAGGTTTGGTTTCAATCACATCTATATTCGGAGAAATCATTACTGATTTAAGCAAAAATAAAGATCCAAGAGCAGTTTCAAATATTGGCAGATTGAATATTAGTACTGCAAATCTTGCAAAAATAAAATAAGTTAAGGTCCTGATTAAAAATGGTAAATAAAAAAACATTCAAACCAAAATTATTGGAAGCAAAGGTTACAAAAAGAGTAGATGTGACTGAAGATTTGCTTATTATGTGGATTACGAAGCCGGACGGATATTCATTTAAGCCTGGACAATATTGCACCATAGGAATTGACGGTTTAGAACGGGCCTATTCAATAGTATCTGCTCCTCACGAGAATGAATTGGAGCTTTTTGTAGAACTCGTTCCACCGCCAGATGGTATGTTGACTCCAGAAATTTGGAAGTTGAAAGAAGGTGATATTGTTTCTATAAGGCCGAGAGCTAAAGGAATATTTACATTCAAACCTAAATATAATAAACACTTATTTGTTTCTACTGTAACTGGAGTAGTTCCATATATAAGTATCTTAAGAGATTATTTGTATCATAATCAAACAGGCCATGAATTTTATGTACTTTTTGGGGCAAGCTACCAAACTGAATTTACTTATAAAGACGAAATTGATGAAATAAGTGAAAACCATAATGAATTTGTGAAGTTTGTTCCGACAGTAAGTAGGCCTAAGGAAGCCGCTAATAGTTCATGGGATGGTGAGATTGGAAGAGTAAATGAAATAGTTGGTAAATACGTTGAAAAATTTGCTCTTGATGCGGAAAATACTTTGATTTATGCTTGTGGCCATCCGGGTATGATTGAAGATGTGAAAGAAAAATGGATTCCAAAGGGGTTTAAAGTTGAAGAGGAACGGTTTTGGAAAGAAGATTGATGTTTTTGACTTAACTGTCTTATCTAGTAATTTCACTTAAAACTGACCATGCATACTTTGAAGATTGTCGTTATTAGTAGTAGATTTGAAATATTTTGTTGATGGACGTTAATTGGATACTCCTGCAAGAAAACAATATCTGCGCATAAAGAGCGAGCATCCTGAAGAAATACTGCTTTTTCGCATGGGTGATTTTTATGAAACTTTTGATGATGATGCTCGGGTTATTTCTAAACAATTAGATATAGCTCTTACTACAAGAGAAATGGGAAAAGGTAAGCGCATTCCTTTGGCTGGCATTCCTTATCATGCTTTGGAAGGATATTTAGCTAAGTTGATTAAGGCCGGCAACAGAGTGGCTATATGTGAACAAGTGAGTGAACCATCTGCTTCGAGAGGTCTGATCGAAAGAGAAGTAGTAAGAGTTGTAACTCCTGGGACAGTGATAGAGGATTCATTGATCGAAAGAGGGGCTAATAATTATTTGGCTGCTGTTATAACTTCTAGCGAAATTGCAGGGTTGTCTTATGTTGATATAACTACTGGCGAATTTATGGCTACTGAGTTTTCAATAGATAATTTGAAAGAAGAAATTGAAAGGATAAATCCTTCAGAAATCATAATAGATGAAGGGTTAGAAGACGCATCCAATTGGTATTCAAGTATTACAAGGTTATCTCAGTTTGGTTTAGATATTAATTCGGCGACTAATATATTATTGAAGCATTTTGAAGTTAAAAGCTTGATACCTTATGGATGCGCCGATATGCCTTTGGCTATAAAGGCTTCTGCTTCTATAATAAATTACCTTTCAGGAGTGCAAAAATCTGCTTTATCTCAAATAAAATCTTTAACTACTTATTCTATAGACGATTTTATGATTATTGACTCAACTACTAGGAAAAACCTTGAGTTGTTTAGTGGGGGTAGGCAAGAAGATTCAGAAGCTTCTTTGAGATGGGTTTTGGATTTAGCTGAAACTGCTATGGGAAGCAGACTAATAAAACAGTGGATTGGGCGTCCATCCTTAAACATTCAAGAATTATGTGAGCGCCAAAATCTTGTTGAATGGTTTTATGACAATTCTATTATTCGGGCAAAAACAAGAGGGATTTTTAATAATATACCAGATTTAGAACGCATCGTTAATAAGGTGCGTGGTGGTAATGCAGGACCAAGAGATTTGATGGGACTAGCTTTAGGTCTTGAAATGATTGCTGACTTCAAAGGTATGATTAGCACCTTAAATTTACCGGAAGTGGTGATTGATGCAACAAAAAACGTAAACCATGAAAATGATTTAATATCTTATATAAGAAATGCCATCATAGATGAGCCTGCAATTTTACCTGGCGAAGGAAAAGTTGTTAAAGAGGGATATTCTTCCGATTTAGATCAACTTCGTAATTCCTCGAAATTTGCTCACAAGAATATAAAAGAAATGGAAAATAAAGAAAAGGAAGCATCTGGAATAAAATCATTGAAGGTTGGATATAATAGAGTGTTCGGTTACTACATTGAAGTGAGTAATTCCTATACTAAATTGGTCCCAGATCATTATATTAGACGTCAAACGCTCGTAGCGGGTGAACGCTATATAACTACCGAATTAAAAGAATACGAATCTATTGTTTTAAATGCAAAAGAAGGCCTTCAAAAATTAGAAGTAGATTTGTTTAAAGATATTTGTTCACACGTAGATAAATATAGTGATTCAATTATGGAAACTGCGAGAGCAATTGCTAAACTAGATGCACTGGGATCCTTTGCTGAGGTAGCTTCAGTAAATGGATATATAAAGCCAGAATTAAAAGATGATTACGCAATAGAAATTAGTGACTCGAGGCATCCTATAGTTGAAAGAAAATTGTTTGGAGGTGAATTTGTACCCAACGATATATTTTTATCTAATGAAGACCAGCAGTTGGTTGTCCTTACAGGTCCAAATATGTCGGGTAAATCAACATATTTGAGGCAAGTTGCTTTAATAGTGTTGATGGCGCAAATAGGTAGTTATGTACCTGCGGGAAAGGCTTCTGTTGGGATAGTAGACAGGATTTTTACAAGAGTTGGATTAACTGATGATTCGGTTCTGGGTCAGTCAACCTTCATGGTTGAAATGATTGAGACAGCATTAATTCTTAATCAGGCAACACCACAATCCCTATTGATTTTGGACGAAATTGGAAGAGGTACTAGCACTTATGACGGGCTCGCAATCGCTATAGCAGTGGTCGAACATATACACAATAGTAAATTGTTGGGATGTAAAACGTTATTTGCAACGCATTATCACGAGCTTATTGAAATAGCGGATAAATTACCAAGAGCCAATAATTATAATGTTTCAATCTATGAAGAAAATGGAGAAGTTGTTTATTTGCGGAAAATTTTAACTGGTGGGGCAAGTAAAAGCTATGGAATACAAGTAGCTGAATTAGCTGGGCTACCGGAAAACGTTATAAGTAGATCCAAAGAAATCTTGAATTTACTTGAAAAAGAAACTAATTCATTTGATAGTAATGATGTTTATGATAAAAGCATATCTTGTGTTGAAATAAGTTCTGACCACAAAGCTGTACAATTACCATTTCCAGTAAGTATTGATGTCTTGAAAAATATTTTGAATTTGGATATCAATTCTATGACTCCTTTGGAAGCAATGAATAAACTAAATCAAATACAAAAGGAACTTAAGCAATTAGACGGGTTAGTGTAATATGTTGCTAAGAAAAAATATAGGTTAAATAAAAATGATTACTTCTACGACTCAAATCCCCAAATATATAAGGTCCCAAATAAGAAATAACGAGATAACCACTCATACTTCTAAGCTTGCACCTGGTTACGTTCAAGCTAATGTTGTTATTTTGCCTAAAACCGCTGCTTTTGATTTTCTTCTTTTTTGCCAACGTAACCCGAAACCATGTCCAGTACTGGAAGTTTTGGACGAAGGCTCATATTTCACTAAATATACTGCTGATAAAGCTGATTTAAGGTACGATGTTCCTAAATACAGACTGTATGAATATGGTGAAATTCAAGAAGAAACCAATAATTTGGAAAAGTATTGGAAAAACGATTTTGTGACGTTTTTATTGGGGTGTAGTTTTACATTTGATTCAGCGCTAATGTCTGCTGGAATAGAAATAAGAAATGTAGCTGAAGGTAAGAATGTTCCTATGTTTGTCACAAATATCCCAACATCTACTGCAGGAATATTCTCTGGTCCTACTGTCGTAAGCATGAGGCCAATTCCTAGAGATAAGATAGTAAGAGCAGTTCAAATTACTTCTAGATTCCCAGGGGTACATGGTTCTCCAATACAAATAGGCGAAAGTGAAAAAATTGGAATTAAAGATGTATTTAAGCCTGATTTTGGTGACCCTACTGATATTTTAGCGGATGAGGTTCCAGTGTTTTGGGCTTGTGGAGTTACTCCACAAGCTGTAGCCATGGAAGCCAAGTTACCATTGATGATTACACATTCACCTGGGCACATGTTTGTAACTGACCTCAAAGATGAAGATTTATCAGTTATATGACCGTAGTTTATTTGTGTTTGCGAAATTTGACAGATTTAACGTGATTTGTATTTATGAAAACAGTAGAAGATATAATATTAGATTTTGACCAACGCAATATTTCTTCATTAAGAAAACACTTGCCAGCTAATTTTTGTGGTGAAGCATCTCATTTAATTCTAAAAAACCCTGGGACGGTTTTGATAGCTACTGGTTTTTACATACTCGCCGGAGGGGCAGCTGAAACGGATGGTCCTCCTGGCGCTATAGCTTTAGGGGATTGTCTTAATTCATTGGGATATAAAGTTTATTACGTAACCGATAAATATTCTAAACCTTTTGTAGAAGCAATTAGTAAAGGTAATAAAGTAATCGAATTTCCAATTTGTTCGCATCAAGAAAGCAAACAATTTGCTACAGAAACGTTAGATAAATACAAACCTTCCATTTTGATTTCAATTGAAAGATGTGGATTTACAGAAAAAAGGGATTATTTAAATAGATATGGGAACTCAATAGCAGATTATAATGCCAAAATAGATTATCTATTTGAAGGATTTCCTGTCTCAGTTGGGATTGGAGATGGAGGTAATGAAATTGGTATGGGGACTTTAGCTGCGGTTATACCCCATTATGAAAATCTTTCTAGTCCACCCAGTGTTACCAAAACATCTAAATTAATCATATCAAGTGTATCCAATTGGGGTGCATATGGTTTAGTGACTTCAATCTCAACTATTGTTGGTAAAAGACTATTAATTTCAAAAGATGAAGAAATTGATTTAATTAAAAAAATTGTAGGCTTGGGCGCGATCGATGGGACCACTAATGTAAATGTAAATAAAGTTGACGGATTCAATTTACGTGAAAATAGCAGAATTATCACATCCCTGCACCGTTATCTAGAGCAATCAAATATCAACTGAGCAGTATATTATGCCGAGGCTTAATTTAAATATAATAGATAAAGTTACAAAACAAAACGTAGCTGCTAGGGTTCAAATTCTTGATTCTCAAGGCGACTTTTTGTCTCCAGCGAGTTCTATATTAAAAATAGGGCCAGGATTACCATTTTTTTACTCTGATGGGGTTGTTGATTGCGAAGTTTCGAGAGGACCTTTGCATGTATTGGTTGAGAGGGGTACTGAATACGTACCGAATGTGATGTCTTTAGATATTTCTAACGAAAAAAAGAATGTAATGGTTGAATTGGCGAAGTGGTCTGATCTAGAGGATAAGGGGTGGCATCCGGGCAATACACATATTCATTATGACGAGAACGAACAAGACCCCGATGGGCGATTACAATTAGATCCTAGGGTTGAAAATTTGCGTATGACAGCAGTAAGCATTTTAAAAAGATGGGACTTGGAATATGCTACTAACAAATTTACCCCTGGTATTCTAAACGATTTCTCTTCCGAACACTATTATGTGGAATGTGGAGAGGAAAATAGACATAATGCTAACGGTAGTCACGATATTGGATACGGTCACATAATGTTACTCAATATAAGCAATATAGTTCATCCAGTAAGCAGGGGTTTATTGGTGGATGCTTTTGATCCTGATTACCCACCTTTGTCTTACGCTTGTGATGATGCACATAGGCAAGGCGGTATTGTTATTTGGTGTCACAATGGTAGAGGCATGGAAGCTCCGGTTGCTGGAGCCTTAGGTAAAGTGGATGCATTTAATGTTTTTGATCCGACCTGGATGGAACCTGAGTACGATATTTATTATAAAATGCTAAATACAGGTATAGAATTGCCACTTTCAACAGGATCAGATTGGTTTGTTTCTAATGCAAATAGAGTATATGCATATACAGGATCAATTTTTAATTATGATGAATGGCTCAAGGCACTAATTTCAGGAAAGACTTTTGTTACTAACGGACCTGCTATTTATCTTGAAGCAAATGATGTGAGTGTTGGTGATACTATTGAGACGCAATCGAATGCTAAGGTTAATGGAACTATAAAATGGGATTCTAATTTCCCAGTGCATGGCGTTGAACTTATTTACAATGGGGAAATTATTATTTCTCGTAAATTCGAACAAGGATTAAAAGTAGGTTCTATGGAATTTGATTTAAATCTAGAGTTTGAAGGTTGGATTGCAGCGAGATTACATAGTAAATCTCGTGATAGTTTTAATCAACCAGTGTTTGCCCATACTAGTCCTATTTATTTAAAGAATGGTAGGTATAGCACAATACGAAAACAATCTGCTAAATGGTTTAGCGATCGAATAGAAGAATCGAAATATTGGATTGGTACTAAAGGGAAATTTTATAATAATAAACAAAGAAGAGAAGTTATGGATTTATTTAATCATGCGCAAGCAATATACAAAAAGAAAAGTTGAGAGAATTCTGAACTTATTTTACAGGGTTTATGCTGGGTATATAGGGAGAAATATATGAAAGCGGTTTTTATGTTAGAGCATGGAAATGTAGACGTACTGCAATACGGTAATGTTCCAGAACCAGAAATAGATGAAGATGAAATTAAAATTCGCGTGAAAGCGTGTGGTATAAATAGACTTGATATTTTTACTAGAGCAGGCAAAAGAGGTGTTAAAGTAAATTTTGATGGGCCACATATATTGGGAGGTGATGTAGCTGGAGATGTGGTTGAAATCGGAAAATCAGTAGAAAATTTCAAAATAGGACAAAGAGTAGTTGTTAATCCCAGATTGGTATGTTCAAAATGTAAAGATTGCTTAACTGGCAATGATGAAAGCTGTATGAGGTATAGAATGTTAGGCACTTCGATTAATGGAGGATATGCTGAATATACTAAAACACACAAGGATAATGTTTTTGAAATACCGGATTCTCTTTCTTATGAAGGGGCTGCTGCTTTGCCTACTGTTTACGTGCCGTGCTGGAATATGTTTAAAAGAAGGGCGCAATTGAAAAGTTCAGAAACTGTTTTGATTGCTTCTGCGTCTAGCGGTGTTGGTAGTGCTGCTATCCAGTTTGCGAAATTTGCTGTAGGTGCAACTGTGATTGCAACTACTAGTAATGAATTTAAAGCTCAACGAGCCAAAGATGTTGGAGCAGATTTTGTTATCAATTATAACGAAGAGACTATTGCCAACAAGGTGATGGAAGTTACTGAAGGTCGGGGAGCTGATGTTATATTTGATCACGTTGGAACAGATTTTTGGAACCAAGCTATTCCTGTTCTCGCTCCTAGAGGCAGGTATGGTATATGCGGGGTGACTTCTGGATACAAAGCAGATTTACAAATGGGTACTTTGTTTATGCGTAATCAATCAATATTTGGAATTCATATGGGGAAAAGGAATGATTTATCAGAAATCATCAGATTAGTTGGAGACGGGGTAATAAAACCTGTAATTCATAACACTTTCGATTTGGAATCAGTCCAACTTGCTCATGATGAAATGGACAAGAATGAATTTTTTGGCAAATTAATCATAAATGTACCCTAAGATAAAATAGTATTTTTTATTAAAGATTATTTTTCCTGCGAGAATGGAACAAATAGTGGTTGGCGAATCCTGCGTATTCACCAAAATGTTCCTGGCTCCAATGCCGCATATTAATTTTAGACATCTTAGTTGGTTTTTTGAAATATGATTCTCGCAAGACACGGTCAATCCAAACATCTACTGGAAAGGCATGAGGTTTATCTAGAGAAAATAGCAATATGCAATTCGCGATTTTATCACCGATGCCATCTATCTTAGTCAAAAAATTTAAACAATCTTCGTAAGATTCTTTTCTATAAGAGTCCAACTGTTTTTCCATTTTAGAAACAGTTAAAGCAGCAGATTGAATATAATTAGCTCTATATCCTAAACCTAATTTCCTGAACTCTTCGGAAGTAACTTCAGATAAAATTTCCGGTGAAGGGAAAGCTTTTCTTGAATTTTTACCATTTGATATTGGGTTACCAAATTTATCGCATATAGCCTCTATATTTTTTGAAATCCGTTTTATGTTGGAAGCTGAAGAACAGATGAAGGATATCATGCATTCCCATGGATCTTGCCTGAGAATTCGCATCCCTCGATACTGGTTTATTGATTCAGCAACCGATTTATCCTTGGATAAGGATGAATAAATTTCATTCATGTTGTATTGGTAGCCTAAGTAATCTAATAGTGATGAAGTGAAATGTTCCTCTTTATCCGGTTCACAATAGAATTCAATTTTGGTATCGGATATCTCTCTTAGTCTAATTCCCGTAGCACCAATAACACCGTCGAACCAGCTGGATTTGTATCTCCATCTAAAAGCTTGTCCACTTGATAGAGTAGCGTGTAAATTTATGGGTTCAATTAAATCTAATATCAAGATTGTTCCTGTTTTATATAAATGAAAATTTATTTATTAAATCAAATAATATATTCATTTGGGTTTGAAGTAGTTGTTTGGATTATTGTAGAAGAAATGGAATGTAGGTCCCATAGGGCAAACTTAATTTGTTTGGCGATAGCCCTTGTTGTTGTTGGTACCATTATGGTGGGTCCACTTCCAGCTAGATGATATTCATGTACACCTAATTGCTCGAGACTTTTTGAATATTTTTTATATGTTGGGAATTGATTGGGTGCAATTTTGTCGAAGCAGTTAAATAATTTCACGCTTTGTATTTCTTTGCAAGAATTAATAATTGAAGCAATTTCATGGCTAATTTGGCCAGATGTATATTCATTTTTGGAAATTGCTTTATACATGGAATAAGTTTTGTTGGGCAATATGGTTTCATTGTGTAGTAATAAAAATACCATTGGCTTTATGTCAGATAACCGTTCAACTATTTCGCCTTTGCCAGTGATTAAAGCGGTACCGCGTGAAATAAAAAATGGCACGTCAGAGCCAATTGATTGCGCCAGAGAAATGAGTTTATCTGAATTCAGATTCAATCCCCACATTAAATTTAATGCTATTAGAGTTGTTGCAGCGTTGCTACTACCGCCTCCCAACCCACTGGACATAGGTATGTTTTTATGAAGATATATTTTCACACCGCGGTTGATTCTAAATTCATTTTGCATTAAATTTACGGTTTTATATATCAGATTTGTATCTGAATCCAGTTCTTTAATATTTGAAGAAATTAAAATATCTTTATTGGGTTCATAAGTAATGACGTCAAAAATGTTTATAGTTTGCATTATTGTAGATATATCATGATAATAATCGTTCCGGCGATTTATAACTTCGAGTGTGATATTGATTTTGGCAGGTGATTTGTAAACTAACATTATGAAAGACTTGGTTTGATATTTCCTGAGCTTTTAAATTCATTATATGTTTTGTATAGATTCCCCCATTCAATAATGCTTAGCTCTTGTGGTCTTTTTGATGCATCAATTTTTGATTTATCCAGAAGTTCAAATGAATTGGATTTTGGGATATTTAATCCATGGTGTATGGAGTTAACAAGATGTTTTCTTGGGGTAGAAAATCCCAGTTTTACTAATTTAAAGAAGTCTGGTTCTGAATCTATTTTCAACACGGGTTCGTCGTAAGGTTTTATTGCTATTAAGCTAGAATGTACTTTCGGCACAGGTTTAAATGACTTGGGTTTGATATGGGTTACGATACTAGGTTTGCCGTAAAATTGGACTATTACAGAAAGCATGCGCATTTGTCCTATACCAGCAGTAATTTGCAATGCGACCTCTTTTTGCAGCATAACAACTATCAAACTAGGTTTATTATTTCTTTTCAAAAAATTGATTAATATAGGATTAGCTGCGTAATATGGCAAGTTGGCTATTAATTTATATTTGCCTATTGAGCTATATTCATCAACATTGTAAAACCTTCCATCTTCTGAGAGGATATTTAGGTTCAAATTTTTTTGGAATTTCACCTTTAATTTTTCAATTAGAATTTGGTCAACTTCTAATGCGATAACTTTATCAGAAAACTTTATTAGTTCAGATGTAAGAAATCCTTTACCGGCGCCAATTTCAATAACCGTTTCGTTGGCTTCAATTTGAGATGCTTTGATTATTCTTGATCGAACGAATTTATCAACTAGAAAATTTTGGCCTAAAATAGTTTTGGAAGGAGACATAATATTTTCTCATTACGCTAATATTGTTTTTTTAAATATTAAATGAAAAGCTGTGCACCCCTAATTCGATAAACCTACTGTAGTATTGAAAAACAAATAGACTCAAGTAAGGTTATTCCACGTCACCCAGAGTGGCTGGTTACCGCTGCTTCCTTCCGGACCTGACGGGGTTTCCAGAACTCTGCCGCGTGGGACCCAACTCTCATCACCTATTTATTATCCAAGAGGCTGAAGTAGATAAACCTCTAAAGAGGAATTCAGTCCCGCTAGAGCGGTTTGCGAGTACAAGGCACCGCTAGTTCCCCACTTAGCACAGCCAATTTTATACTACAATGTTTAGGTATTAGGGTAAAGTTTAATAATTAAATTATAAGTGTTTTATTGTTCACTATTGAGCACGCTTAGAAAAGCTTCTTGTGGTATTTCAACCCTACCAACTTTTTTCATTCTTTTCTTGCCTTCTGCTTGTTTTTGTAATAGCTTACGTTTTCTGGTTACGTCGCCCCCATAACATTTCGCCAATACGTTTTTCTTCAATGCTTTAATGTTGGTTCTAGAAATTATTTTTGCGCCAATTGCAGCTTGAATAGGCACTTCAAATAATTGCCTTGGGATTGAATCTTGTAACTTCGTAACTAATTGTTTGGCTTTAGAGTAAGATTCGTCTCTATGCGTGATTATTGAAAGTGCATCGACTTTTTGACTATTAACTAAGATGTCAAGTTTTACCAAGTTACCTTTTTGGTAATCGGATATTGAGTAATCCATTGATGCGTATCCTTGAGTGCGTGATTTCAATTGGTCATAGAATTGGACCAGCATTTCTGACATGGGCATATCGAACTCTAAAATGACACGATTCGAATTTTCATTAGAAATAGTGCTCTCTGTATCAATTGAATTAACATCAACATTGCGTGAATTGGATTGGATATATTCCATTCGTGTTAATTTACCTCGTTTGTTTGTGACCAAATCCATTACTTGGCCTATGAAATTTGATGGAGTTAATATTGTCAGGTTGGCCCAAGGCTCAAGTATTTCGGAAACCATGTTTTGTTCAGGTAATTTAGAAGGATTATCAATAATGACCGTTTCTTGTTCTGTAGTAATTACTTTGTAAGACACGCTGGGTGCGGTGATTATTATAGTTAATTCATACTCCCTTTCTAAACGTTCTTGAATTATTTCCATATGCAATAATCCAAGAAAGCCGCATCGGAATCCAGAACCGAGTGCGAGCGAATTTTCAGGAGTATAGTTTAAAGAAGCATCGTTCAGCCGAAGCTTGTCGAGAGCATCTTTAAGAGTTTCATAATCTTCTCCATCTGCAGGATATACTCCTGCAAAAACCATTGATTTTAATGGTGTATACGTGTCTAAAGGTGTTTCTGCAATCTCTTTTGCACTAGTTATAGTGTCTCCAACAGTAGCATCATTTATTGATTTCAGGCCGCTTGCTATGTAACCAACTTCTCCTGCCTTTAAAACCTCCACTTTTTCAGGTTCCGGGGTCAGTATTCCTAGTTCAATTATGTCACTCTCAATCTTGTTAGACATCATTAGTATTCTGGAATTATGTGACAAGGTGCCATCAACTATCCTAACAAAAGCAACTACTCCTTTATAAGGATCATATTTAGAATCGAAAATAAGGGCCCTTAATTTTTTCTCTTTATCTGCTGCCGGTGGCGGTATTTTGCTTACAATGGTTTCTAAAAGTAATGGAATCCCTTTGCCACTCTTGGCAGATACCATCAAAATTTCATCTCGTGTAAACCCAAATGTTGCTTGTAATTCTCTCGCGATTTCTTGAGGTCGTGCCACATCTAGGTCGATTTTGTTGATTACGGGTATGAGTGTTAAGTTTTGGTCAATAGCTTTGTAAACGTTAGCTACAGTTTGAGCTTGAATACCTTGAGTAGCATCAACGATTAATAATGCTCCCTCGCATGCTGAAAGACTACGTGAAACCTCATAAGAAAAGTCTACATGTCCAGGTGTGTCTATCAAATTCAGTTGAAAAGTTGTTAGGTTATTGGCTTCATATAATAACCTAATTGCTTTAGCTTTTATGGTTATACCACGCTCGCGCTCTAAGTCCATTGAATCGAGAGTTTGTTCAATAACAGTTTGATTATTATTTTTAGTAAGTTCTATTAAACGGTCAGCGAGTGTAGATTTGCCGTGATCGATATGAGCGATAATGCAAAAATTTCGGATGTTATCATTCATATTAGTGATTTTATATTGAGTTACTATATTGCGAACATGGGTATGTAGTTTATTTTTATATGTTTATTTTTGGTGGGGAAGCCGGGACTCGAACCCGGACGCCAATAGGCACGTGATCCTAAATCACGCTCGTCTACCAATTCCGACACTTCCCCAACCTAATAAATATATGGATTAACAAAATCCAATTTTTTATATTTCCCTATATTCCCCTTCCACAGTATTTTCATCGTCTTTTTCGGATTTTTCTTCCTCGGTGGATTCGCTTTGGTTTTCGTCATCAGGTGGTGGTGTTTGACTATATACGGATTCACCAAGTTTTTGGATAGTTTGCTGTAAAGATTCTGTTGCTGAAGTTATTTCTCCAATCTCTATAGATGTTTCTGCCATTTTATTTTTTAATTCGGATATTTTTGTTTCGGCTTCGGTCTTTAATTCCTCAGGAATTTTGTCGTTGTTGTCAGCAATCATTTTTTCTGATTGATAGATTAGACTATCGGCATTGTTGCGAATTTCAATTTCTTCTTTCTTATTCTTATCTTGTTCCTCGTTGTCTTTCGCATCTTTTATCATTTGGTCAATTTCATCTTGGGTTAATCCAGAACTAGCAGTTATAGTGATAGTTTGTTCTTTACCAGTTCCTTTGTCTTTGGCTGAAACATTTAAAATGCCATCTGCGTTTATATCAAATGTAACTTCAATTTGAGGAGTACCTCTGGCAGCTTTTTGTATTCCATCTAAGTTGAATTTGCCTATTGTTTTATTTTCATTTGCCATAGGTCGTTCACCTTGTAAAACGTGAACTTCGACACTAGGTTGATCATCTGCGGCAGTGGTGAATGTTTGTGTTTTCGCAGTTGGAATAGTAGTGTTTCTCGGTATCAAAGCAGTTGTTACACTGCCTAAAGTTTCTATGCCTAATGTTAATGGAGTTACATCCAATAACAGAACATCTTCCACATCTCCTTGCATAACTCCCGCTTGGATAGCTGCTCCTACAGCTACAACTTCATCTGGATTTACTCCTTGATGAGGTTCTTTACCAAAGAAAGTAGACACCATTTCTTTTATCGCTGGCATTCTAGTCATGCCGCCAACTAGTATTACTTCGTTGATTGTACCCTGTTGAACGTCGGCGTCTTTCAGTGCTTGTTCACATGGGGTTTTAGTTCTTGTAATTAAGTCTGATACTAATTGCTCAAGTTTAGATCTGCTTAAAGACATCACTAGATGTTTAGGGCCTGATGAGTCAGCTGTTATAAAAGGTAAATTGATTTCTGTTTGTGTTGTGGTACTGAGCTCTATTTTTGCTTTTTCAGCCGCCTCTCTTAGTCTTTGTAAAGCCATGCGGTCGGATTTAAGGTCGATACTTTGTTCTCTTAGAAATTCTTCACAAATCCAATCAATAATTCTCTGGTCGAAATCATCTCCTCCCAAATGAGTATCTCCGTTAGTTGATTTGACTTCAAAAACGCCATCTCCAATTTGGAGTATAGTTACATCAAAAGTTCCACCTCCAAGATCGTATACTGCTATGGTCTCTTCAGTTTTTTTGTCAAGTCCATAAGCCAGTGATGCAGCAGTTGGTTCATTTATTATCCTTAATACTTCTAAACCAGCTATTTTACCTGCATCTTTTGTAGCATTTCTTTGGCTATCGTCAAAATATGCCGGTACTGTGATAACTGCCTGGTTGATTTTTTCACCTGTCTTGGCTTCTGCATCTTGCTTTAATTTTTGTAATATCAAAGCTGATATCTCAGGTGGCGAATATGTTTTTTCACCCATTGCCACATGCGCATCACCATTTTTTTTATGTTCAGTTACTTGGTAGGGTACCAATTCTAAGTCTTTGGAAATATCAGTTTCTTTGAATTTTCTTCCCATGAATCTTTTTATAGAATAAACAGTGTTTTCTGGATTTGTTACTGCTTGTCTTTTTGCAGGGTTACCTACGTACCTTTCATCCGATTTTGGGTTTATAGCCACTACAGAGGGTGTTGTTCTTGAGCCTTCAGTGTTTTCTAAAACTCTTGGTTCGCCACCGTCAATTATGGCCATGCAGGAATTTGTTGTTCCAAGATCTATGCCTAAAACTTTTGCCATTTTATTTTATCTCCTCCTGAGATTTATCTTCTTCAATTTGTACTGCCTTTGAAACTATAACCTGAGCAGGTCTTAGAATTTGGCCGTTAAATTTATATCCTTCTTTTATTACTTCGATTACAATATTTTCTTCGCAATCCTTAGTTTCTTTATATTGGATAGCCTCGAATTCCCACGGTTCGAAATGTTTACCTATAGCATCTATTTTGGTTACCATTTGAGATTCGAGTAGATTTTCAATTTTACGATGGATTATTTGAATACCTTCCAGCCATTTCTTGGACCCTGGCATCAAGGAATCCTGCTTTAGCAAATCACCTGGTAGCATATCGATTGCCAAGGTCAAATCGTCGAGTATTGTAATGACTGATAATAATATATTGGATTTTATTGAGAGTCTTTCTTCTGCTTTTTCATCATCGGCTCTTCTTTTAAAGTTTATTAGGTCTGCTTGAGCCCTTTTAGCAATGTCTTTAAAATTTTCTGCTTCAGACAGTGCATTTTCTAATTCTTCTTTTAATAAAATTAGATTAGATTCTTCTATAGCACTAGATACTGAATCAGAATCGGAAGGACATTCTTGATTTTTCGGTGTTTCTTTAGAATCTTCCATTTGTTGAAATGTTCTCCTAGGTGTGGCCTTCATTTTTATGGGCATGGATGCTCTCAAATAGTTCATCAAGTGTCGTATTCATGAATTCCCTGATTTCTAAATCATTGAATTTATTTTGTAATGTCTTGGCTTTGATTAGTCTGTTAAAAACGTCCAATGCAAGTTGTACTCCTGCTAAGTTTAAACCAAGGTCAGCAACAAGGTGTTTAATTAATTTTAGCCTAGATATGTCTAGCTCTGAATATAATCTTAACATTCCATTGGTACGAGATGGCTGTATAAATCCTGCTCTTTCATATTTTCTAAGAGTCTGGGGGTGCATCTCTAGGATTCGAGAGGCAACGCTTATTATATAAACGCCTTCTTCAGAATTTGAATAATATGTTGATCTACTGTTAGGTCTACTAAACATTAGAATCTCCAGACTTTCCTTAGTTGATTGGTAGGGTAAAACCATATAAATCACACAATCAAATGTGAGTATCTATATTCATTTATATTCTAATAGTTGATACAAACTATGTCAAGTACCATACTATGGCACGTGCC
>CEOQ01086541.1_pt1 | contig 58417 bp, 50 predicted proteins | sample 361351 | NCBI WGS metagenome assembly CEOQ01 (sample SAMEA2619907, study PRJEB7988) | marine metagenome | biome: marine biome (ENVO:00000447); feature: deep chlorophyll maximum layer (ENVO:xxxxxxxx); material: "saline water (ENVO:00002010), including plankton (ENVO:xxxxxxxx)" | depth 60 m | reverse complement strand
AGCAAGATCGTATAGCATCCCCATCCAACCTAATCCTATTACTCCACCTTTAAGTTTTTTCACAAAATTCTCCTTTCTGATGAATGTTGAGTGAACAATGTCATTTGTATTTTATGGATAATCTCACGTTACTAAGAATGAGAGAATCTGTTCTAGAAGTATTTGATTTAATCATTTTAATTTCAATCGTGTTTATGCCGGATTTTACCAATTCAGGATTCAATATCCATTTTGCACAAAAACCTGCATCATTTTTTTTATCTAATTGTGAGGGGTAGTAATTCCAATTAGTGTCAGCTTTGTAATGAATAAAGTCCCATCCATTTGGATTCGTTATAGAATCTTTCCACTTCAAGTTGTTACCGTTAATGACAACAGATATTTCATCGTCATCAAATCCATCAAAAAGTAATTCTAATTCACAATCTCCTAGTATGTTTTTGGAAATTGAATCTTCTATATCGTCAGCGACGTTTATTTCAACCGATGCAATTTCATCAGTAAGTGTATTTTCAATAGCCATAGGCAATTGAGTTTTAGGTATTCCGTTCCTAAATGACATATGTAGATGACTTGCGGTCCCAAATCTAGAATATGACCGGTCTCGTTCGTATCTTTTATCGAGGTTCTTTAATGTGTCTGGAGAAGACAATTCCTTTAATTCATTTTGTTTCCAACTAGCGCTCATACTGTACAGGTTAAATAGATGAATCCCATCTATTCCTTGGTTCCAATAATTGGCAGCAATAGCTCTAAGTGTTAGTTGGTCAACTGCAGGTCTTAATCCTTCTAAGCAGCCAAAAATGTGAATGTTTTTACCTGAAGCTTTTCGTACGAATTCGCCTATGGGTCCATCAAAAGGGATGAATCCTCCTCCCGCTACAACTATATCAACAAGGTCTTTTTCTATCCATGTTTCAACATCCAAACCAATACCGAGAGAAGCGTTGAAACTGGCTGGAACCCTTACTATCAGATCGTAGTTCTTATTATTTATTTCCCCAAGCTTATCCATTCCTGTACGAATATATTTCACCATGTCAGTTATAAGATAGGCGTTAGAGATGGCTTGTTCGACTTTAAAATATCCAGGATGTCTCATGAAATCTAACTCAACACCATCCACGTCGAATCTTTCTACTGTTTCAAGGATCACATCTGCTTTGATCTTTCTTACTTCTTCGAATGAGAAATCGAGTCCTCTACCGATTCCCCATTCCATGCTGCCTTTCAAGGGTTCTTCACCTCGGTTAATGAGGTATTCAGGATGTTCGAGCCGAAGTCTATCTGTCATATCACTATCATAATGTTGGTTCATTCTGAAAGAAGGGAAAAAATCCATCCCTGCTTTTCGGCATAATTTAGGAATGACTGTTAACGGACCACCATGTTTTGCTATAAATTGTTCTAAGTTACCTGGTGCCCTGCTGTCACTGGGTTCACCGATCTCAGTTTCGAAATTATACGTATAAGCCCCTGAAGACCATATGAAACCATCTATTGCAGAATCCACATGTGGTTCAATCATTTCGTCCCACATAATTTCTGGCGTCACTGGATTTCTGAAATGTAAAATCCAGCTATCGTCATTTGATAAAACTTTTCTGTTCTTACCGCTTCTTGGCATTGGTATGTCCTTTTAGATAAATTGATTTACTAATTGTAAGTTATTAGCACCTGTATTTTATTGATTTTAAGTGGGGTAGATTTTGGAGTGTTTGTTTCTTTACTTTTTATTCGGATAACGTTTTCACCAAATTTAAGAATTTCAGGAGTTATTCCAAAAGAATAGACTTTACCCTCAGTTATTGTATTTATGGTTTTTGATGGGTATATATTCCATTTTTCGTCGTAATTTTCCATTTCTAGCCCGGTATCAATCTTTGCATCATCAAGATTCAATTTATGGCAGTTTATAGATATCCCGTCAAGATGATTATTACCATTTTCATCAAATAAGAACTTGATTTCTAAATCAGTTTTAGTTTCTTCCATCTTGTCAAAATCCTCAGGTATATCCATGTATATTGGTACCCCGTCAGTGTGGTAAGTAGAGTCGATTACAACAGGTATTTGTGTTCGTTTAATCGCATTTAAAAATGAAAAATGTAATTTGGATTCAGGTTGAAATCTGTTTCTATCATCTGTTGCATATATTTTGTTCGATTTTTTCAATAAATCAATATCTGAGATTGGCTCTAGTACTTCTTTTTTCCACTCTTTCGACATGGAATAAAAATTAAAAAGGTATATTCCGTCAACTCCAGCTTGATAATATCTGGAAGAAATCGCATTTAATATATTTTTATCAGTTCCATGGGGATGCATGGCTTCTAAGCATCCATAAACAGAAGTTTCGGTTCCTTTAGTTAGATCACAGAATTCCTTTATGGGCATTTCAAATGGAATCATTCCTCCACCAGCTATCACTACATCTACCAATTTATTTGTCACCCATGTGTTTATGTTTAACCCTATTCTTTTACAGTCGGAGAGGGTTGGTGGTACTCTAACAATCAGTTCGAGGTGCTTATTTCTTTCTTTTCCAATCTGATTCATCCTGTTTCTAATACCTGTAATCATGTCTGTCATCAGATAGTGATTTGAATTAGATTCTGAAATTTTAAAAAATGCTGGATGCCGCATAAAATCTAACTCTATACCGTCAATATCCCACCTTTCTGCTAATTCTAGGATTATACTGCTCATGTAGTTTCTAACATGGTTTATCGCATAGTTTAATCCAGTGCTAACTCCCCATTCGATACTAGGTTTAGCATTGATTTCATTCCATCCAATCAGATATTCGGGGTTGTTTCTTCTAAATTTACTGAATGCTGGGTCGTTGATGTCTATATCATAATGTTCGTTCATTCTTACTGAAGGATAAAATTTAATTTCTGCTTTTTTGCACAAATCTGTGATAACTTCCATGGGGCCACCATGATTTTTTATAAGAAAGTTAAGGTTATCACCTCTTGTTTTCTGGCTTTTATCTTTTGAATTACCATAAGCTTGGTCGGAGCGTTCACCAATATTAGTTTCAAAGTCCCATATGTCATGCCCTCCAACTGACCACATAAATCCTTTTATAGGTGAGCCTATATGGGGCTTAATCATGTCTTTCCACATTTTCTCCGGGGTTACAGGAGGATCTGTAAAGGCTAATATCCATGAATCGTCATTTGAAAAAATCGTATGTTTCATTATATTTTGTCCATTTTTTTTGAATAATTATTGTGTTTGGATGATACATTTGATTAAGCTGCTATGCAACTTAATCAAAATCGTTTTATGCCAAAAACTATTATATGTATGACTGTAATATCTGTATTAATTCTTCGAATGATTCTCCGATTTCAGATGCACTCGTATCTATGGTGAATTTGTTTTTCAACAAAGATGCTTGATATTCTTCATCAAATCTTTCCAGTACATATTCGATGTCTTTTTCTTTCAAACATCCGTTTTCGTGTGCCTGTTTATGCATTCTTTCCTTTATCACTTCAGGTCGAGCTTTAATTAGTATCAAGACGGTGTCTGGGGCTATTTCTAATATTTGCTCCTCAAAGGAACGCATGGTTTTTCGTCTTTCTCCTTTTTGTCCTGTTCCTCCGTAACCAAAATACAATGGTCCATATATACCTTCTTCAATATGAGCCCCAATCATTATATGGTGATTTTGTTTATAAAATGCTTTTTGGATGTGGTATTCAAGATGATATCTTTGGAACATCTCCTTTAATCTTGGAGTTAGCCCTAGTACCATTTCTTGCTCTTTTTGTGTCAATCCAGTGCGGGACCAATCTCCATTTGAAGAATCAGGATATTCTGCTATAAGTTCATTTCTTTCTTTTAATGTTTTAGGTTCAGAAAAATTATTTACATGGGGAATTTTCCAATGGTCGTGAAAAGCATTGAGCTCCCAGCCTATTTGTTCTTTGCCACTTTCAATGAATTGTTTTTTGCCCCACCTTGCTAGTTCAAAAGATAATGTAGTTGTTCCTGAGTATTCGCAGCCTGTGATTATTAGATTCATTTATTCCACCTGTAGAAATATATTTTATGAGATTATAACGTAATTCAGTAAGATAAATGTTGATAAAACTTGTTAACATGATGTAATCACATTTGAATCGCATTTGCTAAGATGCTTGATTGTATAGGAGATTGTTTTGAGACTTGAAAATAAAGTGGCGATCATTACTGGGGGTACATCAGGTATGGGTAAAGCGACTGCTAATTTGTTTGCGAAAGAAGGAGCAAAAGTAGTGATTTGTGGGAGAAGGTTGGATTTAGGACAGGAAATAGTGCAAGGAATAAAAAATGGAAATGGTGATGCTATTTTTATTGCAGCAGATGTTTCTAATGAAAGTGATGTTAAAGAACTTGTACATCATTCTATTTCTAAATATTCCAAAGTTGATGTGCTGTTTAATAATGCAGGGATAAATGAGAAACAAATGTCGAAAATTACGGATGAAACAAAGAGTAGTTGGGACAAGATATTTGATGTGAATTTGAATGGTATGTTTTTGATGATCAAGCATGTATTACCAGAGATGGTTAAGGCTGGTAGAGGATCTATAATCAATAATTCGTCGGTATTATCTTTGCAAGCTAATAAAGTTCCCTCTACTTCTTATCATGCATCTAAAGGAGCGGTTACATCTATGACTCGAAAAATAGCGATAGATTATGCTCAAAGCAATATACGAATAAATGCAATTCATCCTGGATCTATCGCAACTGAGATGACGGGAGTTGAATGGAAAAATCTAAAACAATCTGAAGTGATTGGTGATTTTAAAAAGAAACAACCTCTTCCGCGTATGGGGCACCCTATTGATATCGCATACGCTGCATTATATCTAGCGTCCGATGAATCAGCTTTTGTTACAGGCACCACTCTTACAGTTGATGGTGGACAGAGTTCTTTTTATAGGGTGGAATAAAGCGTTTCAATAGCCTTCTGCGTGTGCTGAATGAAATGTATCAACACCTGCATTTAATCTGTTTTTATTTCGTGTTATTGCAATTGGACTAGCAAATCCTGACATACCTGTTGGGTCAAAAATTGCATCAATCAATTTTATCGAATGTCCTTTATTTTCAATCCCTTGTATTACAGAATGGTCCAATCTCGAATCTAAATTTACGAACAAACCACTACAGTCAGATCGAGGGGCGTCTATTGCTTGTTGGGGCGACATAGAAAAATCTAACACGTTGTTTATGACTTGAGTAACACAGTTGGTGATTCTTCTACCGCCGGAAGCTCCTACCGATAGTTTGACTCCATCATTGTCCAATATAAGAGCGGGACTCATATTATTAAGGGGGTATTTCCCGGGAAGAATTGAATTTACCCTGTTTGGACGTGGGTCAAACCACATCATACCGTTGTTTAAGATTATCCCGGTTCTTTTCGGGATGAACCCTGAACCGAATGCTGACATTATAGTGTTAGTTAAGGAAACAGCATTGCCTTCACTATCTATGACGCATAAATGAGTGGTTCCATGGTCTAGCGACGGTATACTGGGTTCTAATTTGGTTCTGTTTTGTTCTTTGGTGAATTCCCAGGGATTACCTGCTTTTGCTAGAACTGCTTTATCCTGTATTTGAGATACTCTATGGTCTATATATTTATCTGAAATTAATCCACTCCAAGGAGCGTCAGTAAATTTTGGGTCTCCCAAAAAAGTGAATCTATCTGAATAAGCAAGGTTAGCGCATGATACAAATTTGTGAATCGATTCTGTTGTATTGTGCCCTAGACTAGATAAATCGAAACGTTCCAACATTTTAAGTGTCATTAAAGTAGTGATACCTGCACTTCCAAAAGGAGGGACTCTGATTTTATGATTTCTATAATTGAACTCTAGTCCTTTATCCCAAACGAAAGGCTCATATTCTTCGAAATCTTTTCTGCATAATATGCCACCATTATCAGCGCTATCTGCAACGATTTGTTTAGCAATATCTCCTTTGTAGAAAGCATCTGAACCTTCTTTAGAAATCAATTCCAATGTATCTGCAAGATCTTGTTGCTTGAATAGGGTGTGAGTTGAATTAGCGGTTCCAAATGCTGGATGTGGTACTTCACCGTTTGGTAAAAATATCCGGCTTAGTTCGGGATATCTTAAGATTTTAGACGTGAAAAGCCCATGTACCAGTAAAGTATACCAATCGAAGTTAAATCCTTCTTTAGCTAATTTTATCGCCGGTGTTATAACTTCTTTGAATGGAATCTTTCCAAACATTTTGTGGGTTTTATATAATCCTTTCACACATCCTGGGATAGCTGTAGATTTAACACCTTCGATGTTTTCATCATTTAAAACTTCGTCCCATCCAAATGAGCCAGTACCAGAATTACCTGTCAATTGAAACGTGTTTTGATTGGCTTCAAATGGACCTTTCATTGGAAAGCCTACAACTCCTCCTTGGTCTCCCATTTGATAAACAAGGTATCCACCGCCACCAATTCCGGAAGATGCAGGTTCCACTACTCCTATAGCAAGGCAGGCGGCAACCGCTGCATCAATTGCGTTGCCACCCTGTTGAAGCATATCTAAACCTGCTGAAGTAGCAAGTTGGTTTTTAGTTGCCACCATCACTTTATCTGAAATAGCTTCAGATTTTGTGATGGACATTTGGCTAAACTGTGAAGACATGTTTTCCCTTAAAGTAGTATGAATTTATGATTGAGTTAGTTAAATAAATGCAAATATCAGTCTAACCAACCAAGTTTTTTCATGCCTACTTCCAATTCATTAACTTCTTGGGAAGTCAAAGGTTCTGTAGGAAGTCTAGGTGGCCCTACTGGATGGCCTATAAGCTCCATCATACCCCGTGCTGCTCGATATCCTCCGCTATTAGAGCTTATTTTTGCCAATGCTGGACCCATTGCTTCTGTAAATGAATTTTTGAGTGATTCAGCCTCTTCATATTTGCCGGACTCTAGTAAATCCCATACTTTTATGTCATGTTTTGGATATGCTGGTCCAAAAGCACTTACCATTCCTGCTCCACCGTTCTTTCTGCTCCTAACGCTATTTCCTGAATTATCTATAACGTTAAATTCATCTGAAAATTCTTTCATTCTGTCAAATCCGTCTTCTGTTGGATAATTCCATTTAATTGCTGCAACATGCTCGGCATCTTTTAGCCTTGCCATAGTTTCTGGTTCTATAGGAGATACACCAAACCAGTACGTGTTGTAAATCATTATTCCTATATCAATAGCATCAGAAATCATAGTGAAATGTTTTACATATTGATCTTGATTTGGTGCGTGATTGTATGGAAGCTCAATTTGCAAACTGTTGGCCCCCATATCTTGCGCTATTTTTGCATCCTCAATAGTCCTCATCGTGTCTTTTGATTTTAGGCCGCACATTACGTTCACGCCTGTACCACCTGCATTAACAACAGTTCTGACTAAATGAGGCCACTCGTCATCAGAGATATCAGGTCCTTGTCCCCATGCTGAGCATAATTTAATCATGCTTTTATCAGTGCCAAGTCCATTATCTACCCAAAATTGAGTTAAGTCGGCAGCTACCGCCAGATCCAATTTATATTGCGAGTCAAATGGAGTAGGAACTGCCATTGATACGCCTCTAATTATTTTTTTTAATTCTGTTCTGTTCATATTGTTCACCTTAATATTGTAGATTCCTAGCTAGGTTAATTCATGTATAGTGTTGTGTCAAAGTGGTGGTAGATTTTAATTATTCAAAATATGATGCAACTAACGTTATTTTTAGATTTAGAATTAAAATTACCTTCAAATGATTAAATCCAATTGATGTCGTTAATTGGGTGATTTACCAATAAGTTCAATAATCTGTTCGTAGTTCGCTCCTTGAGTCAGGAATGACTTTAATTCTCCTTCCCATGTGTTGATTTCAAATGCAAGATCAACGATGTTTGATAATTTAGACTCAGGTAAAATAATTACTCCGTCATTATCTCCGAAAACGATGTTCCCTTGAGAAATTTTAACGTCACCAATTTCAATAGTCCCACCTGCGGATTTTGCTAGAGCGAGTCCGGTTATACGCCCAGGCGAAATACCCTGACTGAAAATAGGAAAATTTGATTTCATTAATTCGTGAGTGTCTCGAACAGAGCCTCCAATTAATGCACCACTAAAACCGTTCATTTGAGCCCTTATCGACGCAACGCTACCGAAAATTGAACGTTTAGATAAAGAATCTGGAACCGATATTGTGATTATTGGATTAATTACATTATGAGTTGTTTCATACGCGTTTGTTAAAAAGTCGAGATTAGCTTTTTCTTGACTATCAGCATGTTCTATTTGTACTGTAATAGCCGTTCCAATGATTTTAGAATAAGGACCAATTGGTCTAATCTCTGAATCAAGAAGGTAGTCCTTTAGCCCTAATTCCTCCATTGAATCAACAACTAATGGTGTGGATAATAGCGACAGAGCTTGCTTGATTTTTTCTGTCAGCATTTATATGCCTCCTACCGTTATTTATTTTTGAATGATGCTATAGAACAATATTAGTTGATATAATCGATATTATAAAGACTTAGTTAATTGATATAGAAATTGTAATAACGCATATAATTCTTTATATTTATAACATGTACTTTTTCGAATATGAGGCGCAGATTTGAAAGAAACTACTTCGAAATTGTTATCAGCAATTGGACAGCATCTAAGACGTACCTTTGTTGGAGGGATGCTTACGTTAGTTCCTGTAGTATTAACCTATATGGTGTTGAAATTTGTGTTTAATACCATTGATGGCGTACTTAGGCCATTTTTCGCTCCAGTTAGTGCAAGTTTCCCAGGTGTTGGATTATTGGCGATGTTGATTTTGGTTTATTTGATTGGTCTTTTGGGTGTGAATTTTATAGGTCGTAAATTGATAGATGGCGCTCAATGGTTACTTTTAAAAACACCTGTTGTAAGAAGCGTTTATTCTTCAGCAAAACAGCTTATTGAATCATTATCTTCGGGAAGAGCAGACAAAGGTTTTAAAAGAGTGGTTATGATTGAACATCCAAGAAAAGGAGCCTGGACTGTGGGTTTCTTAACTGGTACTGCCACTAATGAGAATAATGAACAAATGGCTATTGTATATATTCCTACTGCCCCAACACCGACATCTGGTTTAGTATCGATTGTACCGTTTAAAGACGTATATGATACGGATATATCCATTGCAGATGCGATGTCATTGGTTTTTTCAGGTGGAATAACATCCCCTAGTTTGATAAGAAAAACAAAAGCGGTTAAAGAACCTGAAATTGCTCAGACTAAAACATGTAATAAATGTAAACATGAGAACAGACTCTCAGCTAATTTCTGCGAAAATTGCGGCGAATCCGTACAGTTGTAATGAATTAATTCTGCATTATGAAATAATGCGCCTTAATTCATCTCCGTTTTGTTTCCAATAATCGTGAAGGATAGATATATCAGTTCCTATAGAGAAATGTTTAACTCCCATATCTAGATATTTTTTTGCTTCGTCAACTGACTTTATTTCGGCTCTTGGAGGTATACCCATTTTTATTGATGTTTTGAATACTTTATCATGAGCTTCTATGACTTGAGGGTCAGATTTGGCTCCTGGTTTACCGATGCTCATCGAATAATCTGAACCTCCCCATTGAACCATATCCACGCCAGGTATTTCTAAAATTTCTTCAAGATTTTCGACTGCTCCATTTTTCTCTATCATTATAGCTATAACGGTTTCATTTAGTGCTTTTACGTACTCAGGACTACCGCCATATCCCATATATGTATGTCTTCGGGTAGCTACCCCATATAGTCCTTTACTTTCTGGGGTATCTGGTTTAGCGATTTTTATACACTCTTTAACATCATCAGCTGATCTGGCATCTGTGAATAAAACGCTAGTACAACCGGCTCCTATTCCTCTTTGTGCTAAAAACCCCTGGTGGCTTTGGTCTACTTTAATCATCGATCCCATATTATAAAGTTCAGCTGCCCTACATAAATTATCTAAGTCATGTAGGTCAAAAGAGCCATACTCAGCCACAAATTCTACATAATCATATTTACCTGTATGACCAAGTGCTTCAACTACTGAAGGCCATGTTGTATGAATATGAGTGCTAAGTGTAGGTTCGTCATTATTAAGTTTTTCACGCAAGATATTTCTTTTCATCACTGTTCCTTTTGGATATCTTTAAAATGCTGAATTAAAACGAATTTTATCCCGAATTGTTTTGAATAGCTTTGACTATAACTTCGGGTTTCATTGGCAATCGCTCAAATCTGACTCCAACAGCTTCTTTTAAAGCGTTAGCTATTGCTGCCATAGGAGGTACTATATTTGCCTCACCTACTCCTCTGACTCCATATGGGTGACTTTCGCTAGGTACTTCAACGATTACAGTTTCAATCATAGGTAAATCTAGTGCTGTAGGCATTCTGTAATCAAGCAAAGTTGAATTGTCCATGGAACCAGTATCGTTCATGTAATATTCTTCGTTCAGTGCCCATCCAATTCCTTGTGCACTACCTCCCTGCATTTGTCCTTCTACATAACTTGGGTGTATTGCTTTACCTGCATCTTGAAATACTGTAAACCGTGTGACAGCAGTTTTACCTGTTTCTGGATCTATTTCGACATCAACAATATTTCCGGCAAAAGAACCTCCACCATTACCGCCCATACCTAATTCCACCGTGCCTCTTCCGATAACTGTCCCACCAGTGTCAGGTAATTCTGATGCTAACTCTTTAAAAGACATAGATTTTTCAGTACCGTTTACTGATGTGAATATACCAGAATCAAAACCTACACTGGATTTATTCACATCCCATATCTTAGCTACTCTCGAAATTAACTGGTCTTTTACATCTTCAGCAGCTTTGTAAGCAGCCCATCCAGTAGCATAGGTAGTTCTGCTACCACCAGTCAGGAATGTGAAACCTATAGAATCAGTATCTACTATTGAAGGTTTAACATCCTCTGCTTTAAGTCCAAGTACTTCAGCTGCCTGCATTGCAATAGATGAACGGCTGCCACCGATATCCGTAGAACCTTCAACTAAACTAATTGTTCCATCTTTGTTAACCGATATGTTAACCGAAGACTCGCATCCAATATTAAACCAATACCCTACTGCAACTCCTCTTCCTTTATACTTCCCTTTTAACGGAGTTTTATAATGAGGATGATTTTTCATTTGGGTTAAAACTTCTACTAAACCTATACGTGGGAACGTTGGTCCAGCAGCTCTTCTAGTACCTTTCTTTGAAGCATTTAAGAGTCGGAGGTCTATTGGGTCAATATCTATTTTTTCAGCTAGTTCATTTATAACTTGCTCCATAGCAAAAGCTGCATTTGGTGAGCCAGGTGCTCGATAAGGTTCTGTTTTAGGCTTATTTACCACTACATCGTAACCATCAATCAAACTATTTGGTATTGAATAAGCAGCGAATACGCATTCACAAGCCATATCGACTGGTGATCCAGGGAAGGCACCGGCTTCGAAAGCTATATAAGCGTGTCCAGCAGTAATTTTTCCTTCTTTTGTCGCTCCTACTTTGACCTTTACCATGCAACCAGAAGTTGGACCTGTACATTCAAATACTTCTTTGCGCGTCATTACGATTTTTACAGGTCGATTTGATTTTTTTGATAAAAGTGCTGTAACTGCGTCGAGGTATGAAGGAATTTTACCCCCGAAACCTCCTCCTATCTCTAGTGGTGTTACTTTAATTTCGGAAACCTCGATTCCCAAAACTTCGGCTACGCTTTCTCTTAAGTTAAAGGCTCCTTGTGTGCTGCACCAGATATTCAACTTACCGTCACTATTCCAAAATGCAGTACTATTATGGGGTTCTATGTAACCTTGATGCACAGTTTCTGTATTGAATTCACGCTCTACTATGTAATCCGCTTTATCAAATCCATCTGCTATATCGCCTAATTTATGTTGGTAGTGGTTAGCGATGTTACTTTTTGTTTTAGTTTTTTCACCTAATTCCTCAGTAACTAGTTCAGGATGTAACAATGGTGCTGAAGTTGGCATTGCTTGATGTACTGTCAAAACCGGCTCTAATTCCTCATATTCAACATCTATTAGATTAACTGCTTCTTCTGCAATGTGGATATTTACTGCTGCTACTGCCGCTATGGCGTGACCTTTATATAGAGCCTTATCTCCTGCCAATATGTTGTTCCTAGAGTATTTCAAGTCATGATCATCACCTGCATCGGCAAGATCTTTGCCTGTAACTATACTGAATACTCCAGTTAATTTTTCAGCTTTTGAAGTATCTATAGACTTTATATTGGCGTGTGCATAAGGGCTTCTTAGTACTTTGCCGTAAATAAGACCGGTTGGATAGTAATCAGCACCGTACACGGCTCTTCCTGTAACTTTATCTGTGCCATCATGGCGAATTGGCCGAGTTCCAATTACTTTATACTCAGTCTTCTTCTTATCTAGATCTTTTGATATTGTCATGTCATAACTCCCTATTAATTGCGATACAAACTATATCAACATTAACTTATAAGTTAATTACTTAATCAATCTACCCTATTATGAACTCTGTTAGTTATCGAAGTCAAATAGGGTTTTATGACTTTTATGCGGGTAAATAACACTAATTATGTATATAAGCAATTTTTGTAATTTAGATAAGATGTTCAAACATAGTTAACGGTGAAGTTGTTAATAAACCGCCATCTACAGGCAATACAACTCCTGTTATCCATCGAGCCTCATCACTTGAAAGGAATAAGGAAGCCCATGCAACATCCCATGCAGTACCTTCACTGCCTAAAGGTGCTGCTTTTCTTCTCAATTCTCGTTGGTGTTGGTCTAGATTTCCGGCAACCATTGGTGTGTATATATTACCTGGAGCTATAGCGTTGACTCTTACACCTTCTCTACCATGTTCAGCTGCCATTGTTGTTGTTAACGCGATAATGGCACCTTTTGATACAGAGTAAGGAACACTTTCAAAAACGCTCCCAGATCTTACTCCAAGAAAAGAAGACATATTTATAACAGATCCGCCACCAGCTTCAATGATTTTGGGAATCGAATGTTTACTCATGAGTACCATTGATTTCAGATTAACGTTCATCACCTTATCATAGTCGGATTCCTTTAAATTGATAACATTCCCAGGTGCTAATACACCTACATTATTTATAAGCGTATCTAATCTTCCATATGTGTCTAAAGCAGTGTCAACTATACGTTTGCAGTCTGAGTTATTTGTTACATCTGCAGTTATTGAGATCGCTTCGTGCCCTTCATCTAAAATAAGGTCTAAGGTTTCTTTTACTCTATCTTTGTTGTTGTCTACCAATACAACCTTGCATCCCTGTTTTGCAAATAGTATAGAAATCGCTTTACCAGTCCCTACTCCAGGTCCACTTGAGCCTGCCCCTGTAATTATTGCTACTTTTTGGTTTAAACGTAATAAATTTTCATTCATAGTAATTCTCCAGTACAGGGTTTTTAATTGTTAAACAAACAATTAATATACTAAATTATTGTATATATTTAAGAAACAGTAATGGACATGTTTAAGAGGGCGTGTAAATACTCTCCCTACATGTACATTAAAGTTTCAAAAGGGGTTAAACCAAACAGCGTGAATTTTAAATACAGCTGTAGGTAGGTTATATCCGAAAATAAATAAGTTTAATACAGATAATATTTATCGAGGAGTTCGAGGCCTGGATTCATTTACAACCAATTTCCGTCCCATGAACTCTTGGCCATTTAATGCATCAATAGCGTTCTGAGCTTCGTCATCAGATTCCATTTCTACAAATCCAAATCCGCGTGATCTGTCGGTTTCTCTATCTCTTATAACTTTTGCTGATGCTACATCACCATATTCTTGAAACAGAGTGTTAAGGTCCTCATCCGTACTTTGGTACGATAGGTTACCGCAATATATATTCATTCTTTTCTCCTACTCATCTAAACCACCGGCATTCAAAAATAATTCTACCGGATTACTCTATTATTACACATTGTGTCAATATGGCAATCCCATTTGCTATATTGATATTTGTTTAGCACACTGATTATACAAAAATATACATGTATATTTTTGACTGACAAAAAATCTATATCCCTGATAACAATCTCATCCGATCGTCTTTTGTGAAAAATGGCTGTAGCTTGTAGATTAGTTCATAGACTGATTCATTTACATTGCTGTTACTGGTATCTAATGTGATTTTATTTGTTATCAAAGATGTTTCAAATTCTTCATTAAACCTATTTGCAAAGAATTTTATATCATTTTCATTTCCCAATTGATTTTTATGCGGGTTAGATTTAATTCTTTTTTCAATTTCTGATTCATTACATTTAACTAATGTAAGTACCGTATTAGGGCAAAATTTCATTATGGTTTGTTCTATTTTTAATTTTTCTAATGCCCTGTCCCCTGGTTGGTTTGGCTTTCCGTAATCAAAATACCTAGGACCATATATTAGGTCATCAAAATAATATCCAACGTATAACCCAAATTGATCGGTTTCTTCATAAGAATGGGGGCTATGGTAGTAAAGTGCATATCTCATCAACAATTCTTTTACCGGTGAAGTAGCGTTAGAAACTTGTATTTGTTCTTCTGCTGTAAGGTTTATATGGGGTGGTTCGGTAGGAGGATGCCCTGAAATTTGAGGGATTTTCCAGTGGTCATGAAATATCACTGTTTTACCTAAATTAGATTTAATCCATTCAATAAACCCTTTGGCAAGTGTTGTGGTTCCTGAATATTCAGATCCCATCATAATGATTCTCAATTGTAATTCCTTTCAGTTATTAATCTATTAATTCTTAGTCTGGCTAAATCTTCTGAATTGCAATAATTCAATATTCCATCCAGAACAATTGAAGTAGTTTGTGCAATAGATGAATTTGTAGTATCTATAGTAAGTTTGTTTTGTAATAAACATTTATCAAATTCTGAGTGAAATTGTTCAATTATCAAAGCAATATCAGTTGGATTAATAATTTGGTTCTCATGAGGCCCTATTTTCATTCTTTCTAAAATAGATTCTTTGCTTGCAGTGAGATGAATCAATATCGTGTTAGGATAGGATTTCATTATCTCCTTTTCAATGTATCTAGCATATTTTGTTCTAGGGCCACCTTGTGGTTCTTTGGGTCCTCCATAACCAAAGTAAATCGGAGCATAAACTGTGTCATCAAAATGATACCCGACATATATTTTATCTATCGATTCTTTTGGTGCAGGTAAATGATATACGAGACTTTGTCTTTGTAGCATTTCTTTTAATTTGGGAGTGAACTGAGAAATATGAGATTTGTCAGTTTCATTTAATACATATTGTTTTGAATACTGAGGGTAGCATTCAATATTTGGTAATTTCCAATGATCATGAATTTCAAACTCTGAACCTAAAACTTCTTCCATCTCCGATTTTAGTGATTTGGATATTGTACTTGTCCCGGAGTATTCACAGCCAACTAATATGATAAACATCAGTTATTAAATCCCAATTTAATTTTCTCTATAAATATCATAAATATAAATTTGCACTCGTTATTTTGAATCGTTCCAATTCTGTATTTCTACTAAGCTTTTAGCTATTTTATATCTTAAAGCATCGATGGATTTATCTGTCCATTCATAAAATCCTTTTTTTGTCTTAATACCAATTTCATTATCTTTCACTTTTTCTTTAAGGAGTGTCGGAGTATCTGATTTAGATAATTCAGGGAACAGATTGCCAGCAATTGCTGAGAGGAGATCCCATCCAGCAATTTCTAGGATCTCAAATATCCCTGCCGTAGCCCACCTCCTACCTAAACCATGGGAAATGGCTTTGTCTACGTCACTGGCCGAAGCTATATTGTTTTCAACTAACCACAAAGCTTCGCGCAATAGAGCCGATTGCAACCTACTGGTTACGAAGCCTGGAGTTTCCTTACCAAGGATAATTGGTTGAGACCCGGTAGACTTCAATATATCTGTAATGTTTGATATTGTGTCTTGAGTTGTTTCGTCATGCTTAACTATTTCCACTAAAGGTACTAAAACTGCGGGATTGATATAGTGAGTAACAGCAACATTACTTTTGTTTGGGAGTTTGGAAAAAAGCAATTTTGGCATTAAAGATGAGGTGTTGCTCGTCAGGATTGATTCGGGTTTTAATAAACCTGATATTTCATCAAATAAAATTTGCTTGGCTTGAAGGTGCTCATTAATTGATTCGATTATAAGGTCTGAATCACTTACGATTTTCTTTAGATTTGTTGTTAATTCAATGTTGTTTAAAATATCTGTGTTTCGGTTGGTATTAACTACGTTTAATTCATTAAGAAGTGCGAGTGTGGTGTTAATTCTATTATTAGCTTTATCTAGGCTATCTTGAGATCTGCCGTAGAGAAAAACAGTTACGCCATGCATTGCAAATCTAAGACAAATTCCGTGCCCCATCATTCCAGGGCCAATTACAGTTATTTTTTTATTGGTCAATGAATTTACGTTTAATTGAAATTACTTTGGGTCAATTAAGCAAATGTTTTGTATGTTCCTATCTGCTAAATGCCCTCTGATTTGATTTACATTTGTCACCCAATAATCACTACCATAAAACGCTTCTTCTTTCGTTTTGAGATCATCTTCATCTTTATACGTTCTAACCCAGATAAATTTTGTATCTTCATCATTAACTGATAGAACTGGCATACCCATTTTTGTTTGTTTAACTCTTCCGTACAATTCGGTCTGAAACAAATTAAGCCAATCTGATAACATACCTTTATTGATGGTATATGTACGTAAATGGGCAACGGAATGTCCCGATATATTTGTACTTGGCATATCAGTTACAGCTTTTATAATTTGGATATTACGGTGTGCAATATGACTTCGTACGTTTTCTACATTGTTTTTCCACCAATCGCTACCATATAAGATTTCTTCTTGGGATTTTAAGTCTTCTTCATCTTTGAACATACGTATCCAGATAAATTGAGTATCTTCATCATTTATTGAAACAACAGGGACATCTATACCGAGTTCAATGTTACGTGGATATAGTTCACTCTTGTATAGCTTGATCCAATCTTGCATCATGCCTTTATTAATTGTATATGTTCTAATTTGGCCAATCATATCGTTATTATCCTTATAAATCTGAATTAATTGATTTTTAAAATAATACTACTTTGCTATCACATATGCGAGTTTTCAAAGCACATTCTTGATTGAGATTAGGTTATAAGATTAGATCTATAATTCCAATTTTCTTATTTGATTTTCAAAAACATTATAGAAATTAAAGCGAATACCGAACACAAAGAAAGAAATATAACAGCGGTTTGTTGTCCGAAGCTAAGCGTTGTTACTATAAACCCCCATGAAAATGATGCTAATATAGCGGACAGCCTGCCTAATAGCCCATGAAAACCAAAAAACTGCCCGATTTTGTTTGGTGGACTTACTATAACTAATAAAGGTCTGTCTGAAACCCACAGGCCTGGGGTTACAATCCCGGCACCTAATCCTATGATTGCCCAATATATGTCTTTGTTTGTTAAAGCAAGTTCAGGTAGTAGCGCTCCAATAGCTAATAATATGACGATTATAATGAGATTGATTTTGGTTGTGATAACAACTCCTATGGAGTCAATCAATTTGCCCCAAATAATTGCAAATGGTATAGCTACCAATAAAGCTAATGCATACACTGTTTCTACGTATTTAGCTTCGAATCCAGCTGTTTCTGTACCATATAGGACTATGAACATTAGAGCTCCGTTAAGAGAGCAACTGTAAAAAAATTTGGTTATTAGAACAACTACAGCTGGTTTATGTTTTGAAACAGATTTTATAGTTTTGAAAATTTGTTTAAATGCTGAAACGGTTATATTAAAAATTCCAGGACTATAAATATCTTTTGGTTTTTCATTCAAGAATAGAAAAATTGGTATAGTGCTTATTAGCATAAATGTAGCGGTACTTTTAAATCCAAATACATAACCCAGTTTATCTACAAAAAATATGCTGAACAATACAATTCCAATAGCTCCTATATATCCTATGCTTGAACCTATACCAGCTATAAATCCAACATTTTCTTTTGTACTGACTTCAAGCAATAAAGCGTTATATACAATACCTGCAAGGTACATGGTAATAACCGATATTGATACAGTAGTTAAACTTACGGTTAAGCTAAAATTACCTAAAGTAAATAAAGCTATGACACATATCAAGGTCATTAAGCATAAATAATATTTACGCTTAACTGAGTTGTCGGACATTGCACCAATTATTGGAGACATTAATAAACTAATCCCGATTGATATAGATAGAGTAAATGCTACAGTACCGTCATTACCTCCCATATCTTCAGTTATCCATAATGGGAAAAATATTCCTATTATTCCAACAAAATATACTGTGTCAGCTATATCGTATAGGGACCATGAGAGTACATTCTTGTTTTTGAGGAGATTTATATATGAATTGTTGGCTTTAGGATTTATATTATTCATTATTGGATTATATTGGCATTTGTTATGAATAAATCTAGTTTATCGTTATTGGATTAATTTTTTCTCTTGGTAATCCAGTTGACGAAAATAGTTACAAAAAACCATATAATTGCAAATCTGAAAAACCCTGGCCATGATTGTATACTGGGTGATTCGGTAAAGAACAACAAAGATGTGGTTGAATATATTATTAATACAAGTAGTATTATGATTGGCCATTTGATAATACGTTTCATTACCGTCTGAGTTTATCATGGAATTGATATATTAATCTTGATATAGTAAAGCTTACCATCAGGAATTATTTGTAAATACGAAAATGGCGAATACTGAAGATCATAAAGATTCAAAATTTGATTTTGTATATGATTTACAAAAAGAAATTCCTCGTTGGGTCACACACGGCTTAATAGATTCAGAACAGTCCAAAAACATTTTAGAATACTATAAGGTCACAGCAGATACTCTTAAGACAGGTCGTACATATGCTCGATTGGTAACAATACTAGCTACTTTTGGAGCTGTATTATTAGGTTTAGGAGTTATATTATTTTTTGCTTCCAATTGGAATGAATTTTCTTTTTATGTCAAATTTGCTTTAGTGATAATCTTATTGGTTGGATCTAATTCTATAGCATATTTCTTAAAATACATTAAGAAATATGAAAGGATAGGTACAGGCCTATTCGCGTTAGCATCAATTTGGTTTTGTGCGAGTATAGTTTTGATAGCACAGCATTACCATTTTGATTTTGATAATCCCGATTTTCTGATTTGGTGTTTTGCAGGTATATTACCAATGGCTTATTTGGTCAAGTCGAGATTGATTCTTACATTAGCTATTGGCACCGGCACGATTTGGTTGGGATGGAGGTGTTCTGGGATATTTAATGAAGATTTGATAGGTGCTTTACTTTTATCTGGAGCTATTTCTTTTGGAACTTTACTCTATATGATTGGAAAGCTGCATAACGACTTACTCGGAAAGAGATTTTTTGGAAACACCTATATTTCATTTAGTTTAATTATTTCAATTAGCGCGTTGTATATGTTGTCTTTTGCTGATATTCACGAGGAATTTGAAGGTGTTTTAATTATTGATGAATTGGCAATTATACCAGTAGCTGTCACTACAATTATTTTTTCAGCCATGACAATTTTTAGTATAAGGTTTAAACAAAATCATTCTGCTATAAATACCAGCACTAAATATGAATTTGGGTCGGTAGTTTTAATTCATTTATTATCGTATTTAGTTTTACTGCATCCAAATATCACAGAATATTTTTATTTCTTTTTGTTCAATGCAGTTATAATCGCTTGTTCAGCAAGTTTTATTTTTATAGGTGTATCTGATAGACGTTCTTCTATGGTTAATATTGGTGTAAGTTTATTTGCTCTTATGGTGGTTACCCGATACATTGACTTGTTTATTGGAATGCTACCTACATCTTTGTTTTTCATGTTTGGCGGGTTAGTGTTATTTGTAGGTGGGTTTATACTTGAAAAATCTAGGAGAAAATTGCTAAATAATTTTGATGGTCAGGAACAAGTAATATGAATCATAGGATGAAAGTGGTTCTCGGATTCATAATTTTATTACAAGTATTATCGTTAGTAGGATTTGTGATATATCAAGAAAATTTAAAAGGTACAGGTAGGAAAATAATTCTTCAAACAATTCCTGTAGATCCTCGTGACCTTCTACGTGGGGAATACGTAGATTTGCGTTATGAGATATCTGACATAACTCTTGAAAATATTAGATGTTATAGGCTTTGCCTTGATTATGACTTGGGAGATACAAGCAATCGTCCGTATTCAAGAAAAGAATTTTTGAACTCAGTTGAAGGTAAAAATATTTACCTTCTGTTAACTCGAAACCCTTATAAAGTTGAATCTCAGAATGATCAACTAGATCGTTTGTGGTATGTATATGACATTAACGATTCTTATAGATTCGATAACAAACCTGAAGGTATGGAATCGGTTGTTATTAAGGGTAATATAGATGAAGTTGAAGAAATCTTTACAGAGGTAGATTCATTTATAAGAATTGGCGTTGATTACGGAATAGAACAGTATTTTCTTCAAGAAGGTAAAGGTAAAGTAGTTGAAGATGCAACTGAAGTAAAAGTTGAAGTAAATATCGCTAATAATGGAAAGGCATTTATTTCAGATATCATAGTTGATGGCAACTATTTTAAAGAATCAGTAACCGATTAATATATCACTAATTCTATTCGCTACTATTTCATCTTCTTCTTCATTTAAAGTGTGAATGCTTATGCCAATCGTATTTGCATCTATATCACCTACCCATATCCTAGGATGTCCTGAGTCAAGTTTAGTTTTAATTTCTGTTGCTGTTATCCCCAATTTGTCTGAGTCAATGTTTATTTTTAGATAATATGGAACATAATGATGAACTTCTGTGCGTTCAGTTTGAACATTTGGGATGTTGTTTAATATATTTTCAAACGTCTCGAACCGAGATTCATACCCTAAGATTCGTTCTTCATGGTTCATTGTGAACCAATCTTCAACTCCAGCGACTAATCCTGCTATTTCCTGGCGGTCAATTTTCATTGCTCTTCCTACCGCTTTACTACCATCATAGTGATAAGCAACAAAACTTTGATGAGATATTGCTTCGATTAAGTCCGCTTTTCCGCATACGAATCCAGAAGAATGAGGAGCCCCAACATATTTACCTCCAAATGTAACCAAGTCGGCACTCTGTGCATTCTCTCTAAAATATTCTAAGGGATATATTTGTGAACAAGCATCAGCTATAGCGGGAATTCCTTTTGACCTCGCAAATTTCACAGTTTCTTGTAAAGATGGTATGTCAGGATTTGTTGGAGGTTGAACCCAATACGCAATAGCAGCAGTTTCTGCATCTATTGAATTTTCAAGGTCTTCGATTGTACTTTTTTCATCACTACCAACTTCTACGAGTTGTGCACCCGTAAGTGTGTAACAGCGACTAAACATGTATTGGTTAGGTTTATGAAGTAAAACTTTATTTTTCATTCCTGTGGTATCAGGTAATTTTTTAATCAAATTTGGATCAGTTCCTGCCATGCAGGCTGCTACACTTAGAGCTTGGGCAGCTGCTCCTCCAGAGGTTATATATGCTGCTTCAACACCTAATAACTCTGCTAAGAACTCTCCTGACTTTTTTAAAAGATCTATCATCTCTACTTGTGATGAATTTGCCTCTTCCATTGCTTTCGAAACTTTGGGTGAAAGAGTCCATCCTCCAAGTTCGGTTGCCACGCCCCATGCGTTGATAACTGGTGCGACGCCAAGTTTTTCGTAAATTGTGGAATAGCTATTAGTGTTCATTCTTGTCCCCGTTTAATCTGTTTTATTTGATTATAAATTCAAATTTAATCCATGTCACGTAGCCATTTTTGAGTAAGCATTATTATCGAACCTGATAATAAAAGTCCTAAACCCAATATAGCTATAACTCTTGTAGGTCCCCATATGTCTACTGCAATTCCAGTAGGAAAAACCGCTAAAGGCATTAATCCCCATATCATCATGATGAACCCCATAGCTCTACCTCGATACTCTTCATCCACTTTTTCCATCACTAATATCTGTAATATAGGATATTGTGATCCGCTTCCGAAGCCTTGAATTAGTAGGAGAATTAAACCTATTACAAAGATCTGTAAAAGTGAGATTCCTAAAAGTGCTGATCCAGATATAAATGCCAAAGATATCAACATTAGCCCTCGTTTTTTTCTTGGTAAAGAAGCGACAATAAAGTTTCCTATTAACGCACCCATACCAAGCATGCTGCTCAGCACACCAAGACTAGTAGAGTCTTTTTGGTAAACATCTACAACCAATACGGGAAGTAGTGATTGTATTGGAGACCAAAGTAAAGTAAATAGTGCGCCTAGGATAAACAATAAACGTACATTTTTTTCTCTCAACATATATTTGCATCCATCAATCATTTCACCAAGCATACTTGTGTTAGGATTAGTTGGTTTATATTTGGTTTTTCTGATTAATACAGTTGTTAACACGGCTATTGAAGCTGAACAAGTCACAATCATGTAAACTGCTCCAGGACCTTTGAAGCTATAGATGATACCTGCTATTGCTGGTGCTATAATACCTGCTGCAGACATTCCTGCTGAAATTAAGGATATAGAATTGTGAAGCTTATCTCGGGATACTATTTGTGGTAGCCAAGCTTGTCGCGCAGGAGCGTTAAATGCCCAAACTGCTCCTTGGCATATACCTGTAACAAGGAAATATTGCCATTTAATTAAGTCCGTTAAAATAAGTATAGTAATAATTGCGGCTAGTAATACTGAAGCACTTTGGCAAATAAGTACTATGTTTTTACGTTTGAATTTATCTGCTACAGTACCTGCAATTGGTGCTAAAATTAACATAGGAAAAGCTCCACCAGCCCCCACTATCCCTAGTATGGTTGCAGATTCAGTTATTTTATATACCATATAGCCTTGAGCTACAAACATCATCTGGTGAGAAGCAATCATTAGTGTTGTACCCAGCCAAAGAAACACAAAGTTTGGTGAACTAAAAGAAGTAAAGGTAGAGATATGTATTCGCCTGCGGTTACTTAGCGGATGAACATGCTTACCATCTTGTGGGTCGTTTAAAGGAGTTTCATCGCCTGAAGCAGGATTCATGAATTAATAATACGCCTATTGTAATGAATAGGCAAGGATAGTTTAGTTATAGAGTTAGTTGCCTTGAGTCATTCTGATTCTTGGGTCTAACAATCCTAAAAGAATATCTGACAATAATGTTCCAATAACTGTCATGACACCTAACACCATAACTATTGTTGCTGATATGAACATGTCTTCAGCTAAAAGTGCTCTCAGCAGTAAAGGACCTTCTGTGGGAAGATTTAATACAACTGAAACTATAATCGCACCGGAAATCAAAAACGGTAGTAAATAGCCCAAAGTACTAATTAGAGGGTTAAGTGCTACTCGAACTGGATATTTCATTATCATGTTCCATTCTTTCATACCTTTGGCGCGAGCGGTTATAACATAAGGTTTATTTAATTCATCCAATAAGTTTGCTCTCATTACTCGAATCAATGCTGCAGTACCAGCTGTTCCTACAACAAAGGCTGCTATCCATAAATGTTCAATTAAATCTTGTAGCCTTGCCCATGACCAAGGTTCGTTTAGGAATTCAGGAGAAAATAGCCCACCAATACTTGTACCAAAATATGAAAAAGAGACCCACATTAGCCATAAGGCTAAAAGAAAATCTGGTACTGCCAATCCCAAGAAACCTATGAAAGTAAAAACATAGTCTTCTGGACTATGTTGACGAACCGCAGAATATATTCCTATAGGCACAGCGAGTCCCCATGCGAAAACTGCTGTTGTTAATGCTAAAATAAATGTCATTAACAATCTTTCTCCCACAACTTCAGATACAGGCTTGCCATATTCCATAGATGTGCCTAAGTCTTGTTCAAAAACAATTCTTGCTATCCATTTCCAGTATCTAACAAAAGTATTAGAGTCAAGGCCATACTGTTCTCTAAGCGCTGTAGCTATTACACCGTCATCTGCTATCGAGAAATCGCCTCCTCCAGATGATAATTCTCTAACGTATATTGTCACATAGTCGCCGGGTGGAAGCTCAATTACTACCCATGATATGACTGACAATACCCATATCGTAAGAATCGCTAATAAACTACGTTGTAAGATATACCCAAACATTAGTTCCCCGAAATTTTTATTACCTAATCACCTGTAAACTGTTGATAATTAGATATCGGTTGTCGGTATAATAACACAAAGAGATATAAAGTCCACTTTTAAAGATATAAAGGAAGCATTTCCATGGAGAATAAATTGGATACTAACACTTCTAGCGGTTTGCGAGAAGTAGACTTAATTATAAAGAATGCCTACATAGCAACAGTAAATAGTAGTAATCAAATTTTTAAAAATGGCTCAATCGTAATCGACCAATCGAAAATCCTTCGAGTTGGATTAGATTCGTCTAATTACAGAGCCAAAAGGACGATAGACGCTCGAGGTGCACTTGTACATCCAGGATTTATTGACAATCATGTTCATCTTAATTATCACGGTTTGAGATGGTTAACAAGAGATGGATCTGGCTGGAATGAAGCATTACCGCTGCACATGAAGTATATGGAAATTGTCAACCAAGAGTCCGAATACATGTCTAGTATGCTAGCAATGCTAGAAATGGTTAAAAACGGTACTACGGCATTTCTTGAATCTGGTGGAATAGTAAATACTGATGCAGCAGCTGAAGCCGCAACGAATATCGGTATCAGAACATTCTTGGGTGATGCTTTTATTAGAGACCAAGACGCAAATGGTGTTAGCGTGAGTACTAAAGATAAAGATAAGATTTACAATTTATTAGGTACAGAACTGGCTAGAAATAGAGATGGAAATGGTCTAGTGCAGGCGGTTATATCTTTAAGTGGTATGGGAAAAGCTTCAGATGATCTGTTATTAATGGCTAAAGAGATGGCTGATGCTAGTGGTGTGATACTAAACATGCACCAATCGTATCAAGAAAATGATTATATTGAAGACAATAATAGATTAGGGATACCTCCAATGGTTCATTACGATAACATAGGCTTGCTTGATTCGAACTGTATGTTTGCTCATGTGAATTGCATAAGTGATATGGAAGTTAGACCAATATTGGACAGTAAACTATCAATAGCATGGTGCCCAATGGCATCTATGTTATTTGGACTTGGAGGAACTATTAAAGGAAAACACCTCGAGTTATTCAAAAACGGTATAAATATTTCATTTGGCTGTGATTCAGCCAATTGGACTAGCGCGTTTGATATAGGAGAACAAGCTTTTATTGCTTTACTAACAGCGCGAGAAAAAACTGGTGATCCATCAGCGTTAATAGCTGAAGAAATTTTGAGAATCGCTACAATAAATGGAAGTAAAGCTTTAAGGAAAGAAAGTGAATTTGGTTCAATAGAAATCGGTAAAAGGGCGGATTTAGTTATTCGCAAAAATACATTGCCAGAATCATTGCCTGGTTTTGACCCTCTTAGAGAAGTGATGGTGTCTAGTCGTAGCAAAAGCATTGATACTGTGATTATCAATGGAGATATCGTAGTTGAAAATGGGTATTCAACAAAATTAGATGAAGACGAATTTGCAAATGAATTTAGAGTTTTTCATCAAAAACTTATAGCAAATTTGGAAAAGGCCTGATGATTTTATTATTTAGGTACAGGCCAGCCAAAATTTGTTAAGAGTTCTTTTAAGTCGTACATTTCCTTATCTGTAGCAGGTAACGTTGGTGGCCTTTGTTCACCCACTCCGTGCCCCATAGCATTCATTATCATTTTCTTGAATCTTGCTTGGCCGCCTGAAACCTCTCTTGTTTGCAAATCAAAATCCGTCAAAGGTTGGTCAACTGTGTCCCAAAGGTGTTGGGCTTCTTCATAAAGCCTAGATTCAAGAAGTTCCCACATTTTCAGTTCATGTTTTGGGTATGCAACACTTGATATATCCAAAAAACCATGACCACCTGCTTTATGAAAATTTACTCTCTCAATTCCATTTTCTATTAAATTAAAGTGGATGCCCAATCTTTCCATTTCACTATCAGGACAATCTTCATAAGTTGCCCATTTTATTGCAACGATATTTTCGTATTCTCTTAATCGATATAATGTTTCCCCAGTTATAGCGCCATGCCGTTGCCATGGAGTGTTATAAATCATTATTCCTATATCAACCGCATCGGATACGTCTGCGTAAAATCTAAAAATATCATCCTGGTTTGGGTCGTTGAGTGCGGGAGGCGCAATTTGTATGCCAAAAGCACCGAGGTCAGCAGCTTTTTTGCAGTCTTCAATGGTTCTTTTTGTATCTTTGAATTGGCTACCTGCAATAATGTCAATTTTACCTTTTGCCGCTTGTACTACACTTCTAATCAGCGGCGGCCATTCATCATCTCTTAATTGTTGGAATTCTCCCATAACCGAAGCTACTTTAAGCATAGCTTTATCTCTTACCATCCCGTTTTCAATCCACCACTCGGTTAGGTTATACATTTTTCCGTAATCTACTTCATAATCGGAATCAAATGGTGTAACGGTAACGCCGATTACCCCTTTAAATCTTCTTCTTCTTTCTTCTCTATTCATTTAAAAATTCTCCAAGCCAAAGTAAGTTATTTTATTGTTACAATAATTTTTTGTTTATTAGATGAATATTAACCATCTGAATTAAAACACGTCTACGAAGGAACAGGCCAACCAAGACTCGACAATAAACTTTTAAGCTCATTCATTTCAGACTCACTTGCTGGTAAAGTAGGTAAGCGTTGTTCGCCTACTTCATGTCCCATAGCATTCATTAGCATTTTTTTAAATCTTGCTTGGCCTCCGGAGACTTTCCCCGCTTTTTGTGCTAAAGCTTGTATAGGAGCATCAATAGAGTCCCAGAGGCTTTGTGCAGTATCGTATTGTTTTGATTCTAATAGTTCCCACATCTTCAATTCATGTGGAGGATATGCTATCGATGATTTATCCAAAAATCCATCCCCTCCTGCTTTATGAAATCCAACTCTGTCATTACCATTTTCAATCATATTAAACTTTTTTGAAAGAGATGGGATTTCTTTTGGAGGACATTCATCATGGCTTGCCCATTTTATAGCTACAATATGTTCAAAATCAGCCATTTTATGTAGTGTGTCAGCGTTTATAGCTCCATATCTTTGCCAAGGAGTATTGTAAATCATAACTCCAATTTCAATTGCATCAGATAGGTCACTATAAAATCGTAAAATATCATCCTGATTCGGGTCGTTAAAGGCAGGTGGAGCGATTTGAAGTGCCACTGCCCCTAAATCTTGTGCTCTTAGTGAGTCTTCAATAGTTCTTTTTGTATCTTTGTAGTGACTACCTGCGATAACATCGATTTTACCCTTCGCTGCTTGTACTACTGTACGTATCAGGGGTGGCCATTCATCGTCTCTTAATTGAGGGAATTCTCCCATAACTGAAGCAACTTTAAGCATCGCTTTTCCCCTTACCATGCCGTTTTCAACCCACCATTGAGTCAAGTCATACATTTTTCCGTAGTCAACTTCATAATCTTCGTCATAGGGAGTAATAGTGACTCCAACCACGCCTTTAAATACATTTCGAAGTTCATTTCTGTTCATTGAGAATCTCCAATTAAATTTGGTATGGGTTTATAAGTTAAAAAAACAAACCATAATAGGACAGGAGTTACGGTAGATTATTAACATGTAATGTGTCAATAGTAATAAAGAGTGTTTGAATTATTTGTGTAAGTTATCTGGTTTAAAGTGATTTTATTGTAAAACAACTATGGAAATTATTTTCAGATATTCAATTTTTAAAATGTTGGCACGCCCGGAGGGATTCGAACCCACGACCCTTGGTTCCGAAGACCAATGCTCTATCCACTGAGCTACGGGCGCAAATAAATTGGTAATGTTACAGGCAAAACCACGTCAAATGCCTAACTCTGAATCAGGCACAGGAAATCCTGTTAATAGGCCGCCATCAATTGTAATAGTTTGACCATTTACATAATTTCCAACTGAAGTACAGAGTGCAACTGCCATATTGGCTATATTGTCAGGTACTCCTCCAATTCTTATAGGAATATATTGTTTTGCATTATCAGCGTAGCCTTCACCTGCTCTCATATATTCCTGATCTTTTGGTAACTCTCGAGAATCAATGTATCCTGGTGCTATTGCATTACATATTATATTGTATTGACCTAATTCTTGGGCCATGTTCATAGTCATTCTATTTATACCAGCTTTGCATATTCCGTATACGGTGTTATCTTTTGCTGCAGCGAAAGAATGGACACTTGAAATGCTCACAATTCTTCCTGGCCGATTAGATTTAATCATTTCTTTAGCTGCCGTTTGGCTGCAAAACAAATAGCCTTTTAGTGCATTTCCGACTTCAAATTCCCAATCTTGCTCGGATATTTCCAAAAATGGCTTTTTGATTGACGATACTGCATTATTGATCAGAATATCTATTCCTGAGTGCTCGTTGACGAAATCTTCTATCATCTGGTCTGTTTGTTGTTTAACTGCTACGTCAGCTTTATGCCAAGAAACGTTTACATTATATTTTTCTAATGCTTTTATAGTGGCGATAGCAAATTCGTCTTTTACTATATCGTTTACTCCAACGTTACAACCTTCTGATGCAAGTTTAATTGCTATTGCTTTGCCAATTCCTTGTTTTGAACCAGTAATTAAAGCGTTTTTCCCTTTTAGGTCCATGACTACTCCTTAATAAAAGAAAAGTAATGTGAATTTAAATCTAGATACAGTTGCCTTAAGTGAATTAATTCGGTGTTTTACGTTGAATTAGATATTTGGAATTTGGTTTACATGGGGTGAGCGAGGGGATTCGAACCCCCGATCTCCAGGGCCACAACCTGGCGTCTTAACCGCTTGACCACGCCCACCATGATCTACTCACGCTAGTTGCGTCAATAATTGATATGTTTTTTATAATCTGTCTCGTCTAAAGATAATGCATCTAGGAATTTCGATATAGAAACATGATCTTTACTTGGATGTCTGAGACGTAAGTCGGTCTCTATTGTGTAACTGTTGTTTCTTCCTTGTTTTTCTTTTTTAATGTACCCAGCTATCTCAAGGTCTTTTATTATTTTGTGAGTTGTTCTTTCAGTAATGTTGACTTCGTTAGATATCTCTCTTGCTGTATGGGAAGGATTATTGGCAATATAGCTCAACACGAGTCCATGATTGGTAATAAAGTGCCAGTTAGTTTCATTTGGATTCATCAAAACCTCTCCATTTAACTACATGGACATAATATCACAAACTTTGAGATTTATTCAAAACTAGTTGAACCAAAGTTCTAACAGGGACGCCTGTTGCTCCATGGGTTTGATAAGATTTAGGATCTGTTGTTCTGGAGGTGCCCGCGATATCGATATGTACCCAAGGTGTTTCACCTACGAACTCACCGATTATTTTTGCTCCTGTTATTGACCCTGCTCCTCTACCTCCAACATTTTTAATGTCAGCCGTTTTACTATTATATTGTTTGGAGTATTCTTCAAACATAGGTAGTTCCCACATTTTTTCACCAGTTGCATTAGATGCAACAATTAATTCATTTGCTAACTCTTTATTATTGCTGAAAACACCTGCACATATATTTCCTAGTGCAATAACTATAGCTCCTGTTAGTGTTGCTACATCTATTATTTCATTTGCACCTAGAGATTTAACATATGTAATTGCATCAGCAAGGACTAATCTTCCTTCCGCGTCTGTGTTATCTATTTCGATTGTTTTACCTGACATTGTTGTTACTATATCTCCAGGCTTTTGTGCATTTCCTCCTGGCATGTTTTCGGTCGCAGGAACAACTGCAATCACATTTATGGCTGGTTGTAGCCTAGCAATTGCGTAGATAGCTGATATAACAGATGCTCCACCAGCCATGTCGCCTTTCATGTCGCCCATATTTGTTGCAGGTTTAATTGAAATCCCTCCAGAATCAAAAGTTATACCTTTTCCAACCAATGCTAATTTATCTGGGCTATTTGGATTTCCATTGTATTCCAAAACGATCAATTTAGGTTCTTCTTTGGATCCTTTTGCAACCCCGAGTAGTGCGCCCATACCTAAATCTTGCATTTGCTTTTGATTTAGTTCTTTATATTCTAGGTTAGAGTCTAAAGACAAGGATTTTGCTGTATTAGCTAATTGATTGGGTGTCATTGCATTAGAAGGTTCATTTGCTAAGTCTCTACATAAATTAACAGCATTACTTATCACGGTGGTGTCGGAAATGGTTTTACTGATTTCTTTTATTTCATCTTGGTTAAAGTAGAGTAATATGTTGGATTCAGCATCTTTTATATCTGATTTGTGTTTTGTAAATTCATAACCACCCAGGATCAATCCTTCAATAGCTGCTTGAACGAATTGGTTGTTATTTTGGTGTCCATTTGGTGTAGAGATTGTTTCTGAATCTAAGCAAATCAACGATTTGTTATTTTCTTTCGATGAAAGTTTTGAAGAAAGTTTACCGAAAACTGTTCTTGTGATTTCCAAATCCCAATTGTCTATAGACCCTAGACCAACAATCAATATTTTTTTGGGTTGGATTATTCCATAAGTATATATCGTTGTTATTTCAGATGCTTTACCTACAATTTCTTCGTCCTTGATGAGTTTGGAAATTGATTGATTTAATAGAATGTCTATGTTTTTTGCAGGACCAGTGAGTTCTCCAGATTTTTCAAAATATGGGATAACGACAAATTCTACCGATTGATGTTCCACCGGGTCGTTGATTACAGTAATGTTCATTTAATATAGTCTCCGTTGGTTTCAGGCTGTATTTTGTTATGATAAAAATTCACTTAATTGTTCGGTCTTTTTCCCACCGATAACGACGCTGCAAATACCCTGTTTGTCTAACAACCACTGTATAGCGTATTGTGCAGGAGATAATCCTGCATTTGATGCTTCTAGTTCAAACTGTTCTAATTGGTTGTAATAGTCGTTAGATAAATCATCTATGTTTAAAGCTGATGGATTTTCAGATCCACGTGTGTTAGGGGGAGGAGTTTTACCTTTTTTATATTTACCTGTTAAAAGGCCTCCCTCAAGCGGTCTATATGGTGTATTGGATATATTGTATTTGATACAAGTTGGTAACTGTGATTCTTCAATATCTCGTGTCACCCAATTATAAAGAGGTTGATTTATTACCGGAAAATCCCATCCATTTTCCTTACATATTGTAATCATTTCATCAATTTGGTTTGTGTCAAAATTAGAAAAACCCCATACCCTTACTTTACCGGATTGTATTAATTTATCGATTACAGATAACGTCTCAATTAAGGGGGTTTCTGGGTCTGGTTTGTGTAGTTCGTAAATATCAACATAATCAGTTTGCATTCTTTTTAAACTTGCCTCAATCTGGTGTGTAATATGTTCCTCTCCAAGACCTGTTCCTTTATATGATGAATCACCTACAGGGTTTCCAACTTTAGTTGTGATAATCGCTTGTTCCCGTTTTCCTACTAACCCTGCACCAATGATTGATTCTGCTTTTCCGCCAGGAGAGCCCAAAAATCTGTCATATCCTTCATAAATATCGGCTGTGTCAATGAAATTGATACCATGGTCAAGCGCCCAGTGAAGCATTTTTATTGAGTCTTGGTCACTAACTGGATTACTGAAATTCATAGTTCCTAGGCAAATCGATGAAACTTTTATTCCGCTATTTCCTATTTCTCTGTAATCCATTTAGCACCTCTATCAGTTTTTGTTTGAGCCAATTATATAAGCATTATTATTCTTTGAGACTGCAATTTTACATGAAATTTTATTCTATTCAATAACGTTGGTATAATGTAAGACAATTATCTGTTTAAATATAAACTAAATTTAGTTAAAGGAAGGTAACTTAGTGGAAAAATCAGATCAAATAACTAACCTAGCAAAAGATATTTTCCCTGGTTCTAACAACGGTAATCCTACTTCTGACTTAATAATGTCTAAGGCAGTTGGTTCTAAAATATGGGACATAGATGGAAATGAATACATAGATTATTTGCTTGGTTCAGGTCCAATGGTAATTGGGCATTCACATCCTAAAGTTGTTGAGGCAGTAAGTAAGCAGCTTAGCTCTGGGTCTACATTTTTTGCCCTGAATGAATTATCAATTAGGTTAGGTCAGGAAATAATTGATGCTGTACCATGTGCTGAACAGATAAGGTATGTGACTAGTGGTACCGAAGCAACATTATATGCTATGCGCGCTGTTCGTGCTTTTACCGGAAAGGAAAAGATTTTGAAATTTGAAGGTGGGTATCATGGGATGCATGACTATTCTTTGATGAGTTTAATGCCTAGATCAGAAGTTGAGTACCCAATTGCAAGTATAGATTCATCGGGAATTCCTGAAGCTATTAAAAATGAAATGCTAATAGCTCCTTTCAACGATTTTGAAACTACAGAAGACATTATAAAGAAAAATAAAGAGGAAATAGCTGGTGTAATAATTGAACCTTTCCAAAGAGTTATTAAACCTAAACCTGGGTTTTTAGAGTCAGTTAGAAAAATAACAAATAAATATAACATCCCTTTGATATTTGATGAGATCGTTACCGGATTTAGGTTTGGATATGGCGGAGCTCAAGAATACTATAATGTTGTGCCCGATCTATGTACTTTAGGCAAAATCGTTGCTGGCGGTTATCCATTAGCTGCGATTGTAGGTAAAAAAAATCTAATGGAAGTATTTAACCAAAAATCGGACACGATTTCTCCACCTTTGGTTCAGATAGGAACATTGAGTGGTAATCCTATATCAAGCGCTGCAGGTCTAGCTACACTTGATGTCCTAAAGGCAGAAAATCCATATGAAAAATTGTTTGAAACAGGGAATTTTCTGCAAAGCACTTTGAGGGAAATATTCAATCGTCATGAAATACCAGCTCAAGTCGTTGGAGAAGGACCAGTATTCGATGTATATTTTTGTTCAAATGAAATATCAAATTATAGAGATACTATGGGAGCAGATAAATCTATATTGAATTCACTAAATTCCAATCTGATAGAAGCGGGTATTTTTAAAGGTGATACTAAATATTATGTGTCTACTGTTCATGATTCATTCGATGTTGAAAAAACCGTTTCTGCCTTTGAAGTTGCAGTTGCGAAATTGAAAGAGCAGCATGATATTTGACTTTCAAAACGATTTTAGGGATTTATACACCAAACTTGACAAAATATTGATGTGGTCATAAGGTTTTTCATTGTGGGTAGTTTAGTTTGGGTGAAAATAATTCGATTACATCAAATAAAATTAAAATTGCGGAAATAAATCTAGTAGGAGAGCTTTTAAGTGAAAATAGGTAGCGTTTCAATAAATGTTTTGAGTGATGGCACATTAATGACTGATGGAGGAGCGCTATTTGGACCTGTACCAAAACAGCAATGGGAACAATTTTTAAAACCCGATCGCCGTAATAGAGTTAAAATAGCTGTTAATAGTTTATTGATTCAAAGTGGAAATCAGAACATTTTGGTTGATAGTGGAATCGGTGTTAAAAATACCGCCAAGTATAAAGATTTGTATTCTTTGAATGGGAATAAACTTATAAAATCACTAAAATCGCATGGATTAACCGCCCGCGATATAGATATCGTAATATTGACATCACTTCAATATATGCAAGCTGGAGGGTGTACAAAATTAGATAGGTCAGGGAGTGTAGTTCCAACTTTTCAGAAAGCTAAACATATTGTCCAGGCATCTAATTGGGAAATCGCTAATAATCCTGATGAACGAGGTGTAGGTTTATTTAATCAAGATGATTTTGTACCTTTGATGGAAAATGGCCAAATAGAATTAGTTGAAGGTGATCAAGAAGTAATAAGTGGAATAAATGTTAAAGTAACTGACGGTCCTGTAGTAGGTCACCAAATAGTAATGATTGATGCTGGAAGTGAACGGATTAGTTATTTGGGTAATTTGATTCCAACACCTCATCATCTACCGTTAGCTGCTATAAGTGCTATAGATCAACATCCTCAAAACTCTTTAGATTTTAAGCGTCAAACTATACAAAATGCGATAGAATCCGGATGGTTATTGGTTTTTGGAAACGCCTTGGAAGCTCAAGCTGGATATATAGGTGAAAGAAACGGAAGGAATAGTTTTACTCCAAGGGAACTTTAAATTTGCCGAAACATCTAGTTAGCTAATAAGTAGGTTAAAAGAGTAGATTTTGGTTTTATGTGGGTAATAGTATTGGAGATGTCTAAAGGTGTTGAAACTAGGCATTTTATGTAATTCTCGGACAACCCTGTATAGTACAAATTGTTGTCAATAGTTATAGTTTTTTCCCATAGAACAGAAGTAGGTTTATTAATATTGGTTTTTAAATGTACTCCTTCTAACTTTAGCGAAAGGGATATAAGAGATTTTACAAACTCAGATTTTAATTCTGGATTCAATAGGTTTTTGAAATAAAAGGCGCTTGTTCCAGGTCTAGACGAATAGGGAAATACATGTATTGAGGAAAACCCCATGGATTCACAGAATTTATAAGTGTCATTAAACGTATCCTCAGTTTCTCCTGGGAAACCTACTATAACGTCCGTAGTTATTGAAGCATTAGGTATTCTTCTCCTAATTAGGTCTATAGTTTGTGAATATTTATCTAAGGTATATTTTCGCCTCATAGATTTGAGGATTCTCTCATTCCCACTTTGAAGCGATATGTGAAAATGAGGACATAAACGAGAGTTATTCCAATTACTTAGCAAATCATCGGTTATTTCTTGGGGTTGGAGGGAAGATACTCTCAATCGAGGGATATCGGTTTTATCCAATATGGATTTTAGCAGTGTAGACAAAGATTGATTTTCAAATTCAAACCCATAAGAACCTAGTTCAGTACCAGTTAATACAACTTCCTTATTTTGTATTGAACGTGATTCGTTAATAATATCTATAATCTTATGGCTATCAACGCTTTTTTCTCTGCCACGTACCTTCGGTATTATGCAATATGCGCATATTTGATCGCATCCCTCTTGAATTTTTACCATTAAACGAGACTTGTTATTCATATAATTCAGCGGAGTATTTTTATGATTTTTAACATTTATATTTAATAGGTCGTTAAATAGAATTGTTTTATTTGTGTTTCCTATTACGTGATCTACCTCTGGCATACTATTTAGAATTGCGGAAGCATTTTCTGCATAACATCCTGTTACTATAACTTTTATGTCAGGGTTGGTTCTTTTTGCATTTCTTATTGATTTTCGTGCCTTGCGATCAGCTATATGGGTTACGGTACAAGTATTTAGGACAAAATATTCGCTGGATGTGATATCGGCTGATATAACGTATCCTGCGTTCGTAAATTGATTGGATATTGTAGTTGAATCAGCTTGGTTTAATTTACACCCATGTGTTTCAATTGTTACTTGTGGTGGTGTTGTCGATGTTGTTGGCATGTTCAAAGACTAATCAATGATAATAATGGTAATTTACTTTGCAATTGAGTATTGAAATATTTAATACAAATAATTATTGTATTACATATTAATCTGTTTTGGCATAAATAATATGTTTCGCAACAAATTATATGTTGTAAATTGGAGAATAGATGTCCCATAGAGTAGTTATAACGGGAGTAGGAATTGTAAGTCCATTAGGGTTGGATGCCAATTCTACTTGGAAACAATTGGTTAATGGAAAGTCCGGGATTGATAAGATTACATCCTTTGATCCTGATGGATTTGAGACCCAAATAGCAGCGGAAGTTAAAAATTATGATCCAGTGTCTTCTGTTGGAATGAAGCAAAGTAAACGGATGGATAGGTTTGTTCAAATGGCATGTACTGTTTCTTTGCAGGCTATAGAATCTTCGGAATTAAATTTAGATAAGATTGATCGCAATAGATTTGGAGTCAACATTGCAAGTGGAATAGGGGGGATAATCACACTATCTGATCAAGTAGGTACTTTGAACGCGAAAGGAGCTAGGAGAGTAAGTCCTTTCTTAGTACCGATGATGTTGCCAGATATGGCATCAGGACAGGTTTCAATGTTACTCAATTTAAAAGGACCCAATTTTTCGACTGTTTCTGCATGTTCAAGTGGGGCTGATTCTATAGGTGTTGCGTTCAATATGATTAGAAATGGTGAAATTGATTTCAGTATAGCTGGAGGAAGTGAAGCGGCGATCTGTCCCATAGGAGTCGCTGGTTTTAATTCTTGCCAAGCTTTATCTAGACAAAACTCTAACCCACAAGAAGCATCAAGACCATTTGATGCAAAAAGAGATGGGTTTGTATTAGGAGAAGGTGCTTGCGTTTTGGTTTTAGAAAAAATGGAGAATGCTATAGGAAGAGGGGTAGAACCAATAGCTGAGATACTTGGATATGCGGCAACGGCAGATGCACATCATATAACTCAACCCGCTCCTGAAGGAGAAGGTGGAGCTAGAGCAATGACCTTATCTTTGAAGCAAGCGGGTTTGCCTTATAAAGCGATTGATTATATTAATGCCCATGGTACAAGTACCAAATTAAACGATAAATATGAGACTATGGCAATGAAATCTGTGTTCAAAGATGAAGCATACAATATTCCTATAAGCTCGACTAAGTCAATGACTGGACATTTGTTAGGAGCTAGTGGTTCATTAGAAGCTGGAATTACTGCTCTATCAATTAAAAATGGAGCAATTCCTCCTACTATAAACTTAGTCGAACCTGACCCTGAATGTGATTTAGATTATACCCCTAATCTTGCACGTAGAGGTGAAATAAAATATGCGATGAGCAACTCGTTTGGATTTGGTGGACACAATGCTTCTTTAGTGTTTGGTAATTTTACAGAATAATAAATGAAGCTTATTTTCGTCTTCGCTCTGCTCTAGTTCCCCCACCTTTTTGCAATTCTTGTGTTATGGGTTTTGTACGTTCAATTAACCTTGCTTTAATTACAAGCAACGGAATTGTTATAGCCAAAACTAGTAACGATATAAAATGAGCCTCTTGCATACCATATGCCCATTCTAAGTCGATTCTTTGGAAGCTTATAATAAACCTCCCCACAGCGTACAAAGCTAAATATAAAGCAAAAAGCATACCTGCAGGTTTTAACCTGCCCCTTAGGGTCCATATTATTGATAATGCGACCATATTCCAAACTATTTCGTATAAGATAACGGGTTGAACTGATGTATAGTACCCATCCGCACAGTATCGTGCCATTGTTTCAGGGTGTATCCATGTAAATCCAAGGAACATATCTGTTGCTCTAGCACAATGTTCACCATTGATTATATCGCCTATTCTTCCTATAGTTTGTACTAAAATCATTGCTGGAGCTGCTATGTCTGCTAAAGGACCTACTGGGTGTTTATTGATTAAAGCATAAACTGCTCCACCAATAAAACCACCCAATATACCTCCCCATAAACCAATTCCTCCATTCCAAATATAAAGAACGTGTATAGGTTGAGAAGCATATATAAGTGACCAATTATCTATAACGTGTACTAACCTAGCCCCAATTATTCCACCTAATATTCCCCATGTAGCGGTTGAATAAACTATCTCGGGGTCAATTGTTGTTTTGGATTTTGAGTTGGCAATAGTGATAGGTGCCCAACGTCCTGAAAGTATTACAGCCATAATCACACCTACAAAGGTAAAGAATCCATGCCACGATAATATAAATGAACCTATGACAAAAGCATTAGGATTGATGTCTATTGTAATCATATTAATTCGTTATTCCTTTGATGGCGCTAACCTAATAAATAAAAACTTTTCAATTTGGAGATTCAATAAATCATATATTGGTCAATTTTTTAATGTTACAATATCTGTATCTACAAGCCAATAATATTGATGATATGAATAAAACTGTAATTGAAGAATTTCTTGAATACCTATTGATAGAGAGACGTTTTCCTAAAAATACTGTGGTCGCTTATAAAAATGATCTTATGCAAATGCAAGAATTTCACGATATAAGAAAAAATACATTTTCAAATGACTGGTGGAGAACACTAAATCCCAAAAAAATTGAAACTTATAAATTGCATCTAAGGAACAAGGAATATATGACTTCTACGATAAACCGTAAGATTTCATCTATGAGAACATTTTTTAATTTTTTAAATGACCGCGATTTGATTAAGATAAACCCATCTGAAAACATCCAGTTGGATAGCTTTATAACTAAAAGAGCTCCTGAATATTTGACCTTAGATGAATTCAGACAAATCTTGGATGTATGTTCAGGAGATGACCCTATACATATAAGGGATAAAGCAATGGTAGGATTACTTTACAGTAGTGGGTTGCGAGTATCAGAGCTTGTTTTATTGAACATTATTAACATTAGTGATAAAGAAGGATGGATTAGAGTTGATGGTAAAGGTTCTAAACAAAGGTTTGTACCGGTACATAAGGAAGCTTGGGGAAATTTAAAATTGTATTTGATTGAGTCTAGGCCATACTTAAAAAATAAATTTACAGGTGATAGTCTATTTGTTAATTCTAGAGGTAAAAGGATGACACGACAGGGTTTCTGGGATGTGCTAAAAAAAATGGTAAGGAAATCTGGATTACAAAAGTCAGTTAGTCCTCATATGTTGCGTCACACATTTGCTACACACCTTTTACAAGGTGGAGCTAATTTAATTACTGTAAAAGAACTCCTAGGTCATAGTAATATAAACACAACTCAAATTTATACACATTTGGTTGATGAAACTGTTCGTGATAGTTTTTATAAGACTGTAAAAGGTCCTGGCAGGTGAAAATTTTAAAAAGGAGAATATACAATGCCAAATAAAGGGAAAAAGTCTGGATCTAGACCTACTAAACAAAGTAAAAAGGGAAAATCAAATTCTGCAGTTGAAATATCTAGGTCATTTGCAAAAAAAGATGCCAATATATCAAATCAAACTTCATCTGTAAACCAAAATCTGGTTGGAGATGACTCTTCTATTAAACCAGCTAAAACACCGAGTACAAATGTTTTATCATCGAATACTGCTGCTACTCAATTACACCCTAATTTAAATAATGAACTTATACGCATATTTGCTACAACAGGGGTAATCACTGCGATTCTTGTTGGTTTGAGTTTCATCATATAATACTTGGTATAACATAGATAGAATTCTGTTAGATAGATATATCCGCGTGTCTGTAAGTTTCTGGAGTATTAATATTTTGTTCAATAAATAAATGAAGAACTATTTGAAAAGAATTGCCGTAAATGCCCCAAAAAAGCCGGGTGTTTACATAATGAAAGATCAAAGCTCCAAAATTCTTTATGTAGGTAAGTCGATAAATCTAAATGCTAGATTGGCTTCTTATTTTGGTGGAGAAAGAAAAAATGACCCTAAAACTCTGGCGCTTTTACAGAAGGTAGAACAATTAGAATATATTATAACTGATACGGAGCAAGAAGCTTTCCTATTAGAATGTCAGCTAATTAAGAAGAATAAGCCATGGTATAACGTTAGGTTAAAAGATGATAAAAACTATCCATATATAAAGATTGATATTCGCGAGAAATATCCACTGGTTTATATAACTAGAAAAATAATTAATGATGGAGCAGCTTATTACGGCCCATATGCTAATGCAGCAAGTGTTAGAAAAACCCTCAATTTACTTAAGCGCTTGTTTCCTTATAGATCCTGTACGAAGAAAATTACTGGAAAAGACGAAAGAGCCTGTTTAGATTTTCATATTAATAGATGTATTGCTCCATGCATAGGATATTCAACTGAAGTCGAATATGCGGAAGTAATTGAGCAAGTAAAGATGTTTCTTGATGGTAAGAGAGAAAAAGTGTTACTTTCCTTGGCTAGAAACATGTCTGTAGCTGCCTCATCGTTAGAATTTGAAAAAGCTGCTAAGCTCCGTGACCAAATAAATGCAATAAATCAACTAAATGAAGAACAAAAGATATTACATTCTTCCAATAACGATATAGATTTTATATCTATAGCTAGTTCAGAACGCGAGTCTTGGGCCGAAATGTTTTTTGTTCGAAGTGGAAATATAACAGGAAGAAATGGCTATAAGGTAGATGGCACTTTTTTGACTCCTAAATCTAAAATTATTGAAGCTTTTATAGAACAATATTATCTAGACGCGACAAAAGCTCCTAAAATAATAATGGTTGAAGATTATCCTGAATCAAAAGAGTATTTAGAAAAATGGTTGTCTCAAAAGTTTAATAAGACAATCAAAATAATTGTGCCGCAACGAGGAACCAGAAAAAAAATAATGGATTTGGTAGCTAAAAATTCATTAAAGGGAATCAATGATTTAAGTATAAATTCAGTTAATCCTAATCGAGAATATAATATTTTAAAAGATTTGCAAGAGCGTTTGGAATTACCTAGGATTCCATATCGTATTGAATGTTATGACATTTCTAACATAAGTGGCGCAAACCCAGTTGGAAGTATGGTTGTATTTAATCGAGGTAAAGCAATTAAGTCTGAATACCGAAAATTTTCAATTAAATCTGTAGACCAAATTGACGATTATATGATGATGAAAGAAGTTTTAATAAGACGGTTTTCTCAATATAAAAATTCAATGGAAAAAGATGAAAAATCAAAGTGGGCTGAACGTCCTGATTTGGTATTAATAGATGGAGGTAAAGGTCATCTTGCTGTCGCTGTTCAAGTAATGCTTGAGTTAGGTATAAATGAAATCCCATTATCTTCAATAGCAAAGCAGAACGAAGAGATATACACCCCTCTAATAAAAGGCCCAATTATGTTACCTAGGTCTTCTCAGGCTCTTTATCTTGTTCAAAGAATTAGAGATGAAGCTCATAGATTTGCAATAACGTATCATAGAAATAAACGTTCTAAATCAATGGTTTCTTCTAGTCTTGATTCAATAGTTGGAGTAGGTCCTAAGAAAAAACAACAACTAATTAGTAAATTTGGTTCTTTAAAAGGCATTGCACAAGCGGATATTATCGACTTGACTTCTGTACCTGGTATAACTAAAGAACTAGCTATAATAATTAAGCAATCAATTTAATCGATTAATTACAACCTATTTCTTTTCATCTTTATTGGTATCTATGAACGGTTTCAATAAGTTAGTAAATTCCATGGGGAATATATACTTCGTTGATTCGCCCTGCCCGATTGATTTTAATGTTTCGAAATATTGCAAACTCATTGTATTTGCACTTACATCTTTAGCTATGCTTTGAATTTTTTCGAGAGCGAGTCTAAAACCGTCGGCTCTAAGCACAGCTGCCTGTTGGTCACCTTCAGCTGTTAATATTTCTGACTCACGATGGCCTTGTGCTTTCAGTATAGCTGCTTGCTTTTCACCTTCCGCAACCGTAATTGCTGATTGTCTTGCACCTTCGGCTTCTATTATTACTGCTCTTCTTATACGCTCTGCAGACATTTGTTTGTTCATTGCTTCTTGAATATCTCTATCAGGTTCAAGAGTTTTGATTTCTACGTTTGTTACTTTTATTCCCCATCTAGATGTTTCATCATCTAGTTTTATTCGTAGTGTGTTATTTATTTTTTCTCTCTGAGATAGAACCTCATCGACTGTCATTTCGCCAACAACTGCTCTAAGTGTTGTTATTGCTAATCCTATTACCGCCTGCCTGTAGTTTTCTACTTCCAAAACAGCTTTTGATGCTTCTTCTGCCATAACTCGCAGGTATATCAAAAAATCTATGTCTATAGGAGCATTATCTTTTGTAATATTGTTTTGCCTTGGTATATCGATTACTTCTGTTCTTAGATCAAGTTTTACTCCACTGTGCATTATAGGTATGATGAATGTTGGACCTGGTCCCTTCATACCTTCAAAATTACCCCATCTGAATCTGGCTATTCTTTGGTAATCTTTCAAGAAATTGATAATCATTTAAGACTCCTTTGGCAAAGATTAACTATTTAATTAGATGATATCATCATTGTCAGATTTAAACACTTTTAATGTCAATCCATCTACATCGGAAACTATTATATTAGAATCTTTCTCAATTGTTTGATTGTTGTCTGTTTCTGCTGACCATAATTCGCTTTGAACAAGCACCGTACCGCGAGGATCTAAGATTGTTTTTGCCACTCCGGTTTCTCCTGATAAATCAATATTACGTACTAGGTGTTTTTTAGATTTTTGTGCGCGTTTGATATCCCATATTGTCCATGTTGTTGGTATGACTAGTAATATTCCTGAACTAATTAGAATCCATATATTGATATGGGAATTCAAAAATGGAGAGGGTTCAACAGCGCCAGGTAAGAAAGGAATATTATGGTTGCCAAATAACAAAATCCCTCCGATTAAAAATGATGAAATAGAACCGAATGCCGCTATTCCAATACCAGGAGCTGAAAATTCCACATACATCAGTACGGCTGCCAATATTAAGAATCCGAGTCCGATAAAATTAACAGGTAAGTTTGTAGACCCTAAAAATGCTAGTACCAAAAATATAGCTCCTGCTATTCCAGGTACTATTAGACCTGTGAAAATGAATTCAACAAATATCAATAAAGCACCAAGAATCAAAAGTACAAATAATATATTAGGGTCGGCCAAAAAATTAAGGAAATTTTCTTGTAAAGTCATTTTGGAGGTTTCTATTTTGGGATTAATGCTTTTTAATTTAGTTGATTGCGAATCGATAGTTATTTCCATGCCATTGATTGATTTGATTAATTCTGGAACATCATCAGCTATGAAATCGATCAGATTATTTTCTATAGATTCTGTTGACGAGTACGCTTTAGAATCAAATATTGTAGCCTCAAGTGCCTCTATATTTCTTTTTCTCGCTTTTCCTAATTCTCTTAGCAACGCAGCAGCATCTTGCGAGGCTTTAGATTTTAATGTGTCAGGTAAATCTTCGCCTTGTAATGTAACGGGTGTAGCTGCACCCATGTTAGTGGTCGGAGCCATAGCAGCTATATGTGAAGCTGATAAGATAAATGTGCCAGCTGAAGCTGCTTGAGCACCCGAAGGGTACACATATGAAACAATCGGTACTTTTGAAGCAAGAATATCTTCTACGATTTTTCTAGTAGAATCATATGCTCCACCAGGCGTATCTAAAGTTATGATTATCAACTGCTTTTTTTCTGCACTGCTTTCGTGAATACTTCTGTTAATATATCTGGCAGTGACATTATTTATTACTCCTTTAACTTCAATTATTTTGATGTTTGATACATCGTAATCGGCATAGACATTTTCTTGTTGGAAATTGCCAATTAAAAGTAAGTTGAATATCAGGAATATAAATAATGTCTTAGCGGATAAATATTTATTTATGTTTCTAAAAATAATTCTATTAACCTAAAAGGGCTGATTTTATTGAATCGACATCAGTTCTTGGTACTCCAATCGAATCTATGTAATTCGATATAGTTCCATATTCTTGGTTAAGATGTTTATGTACTTTTAGCATAGCTTCTGCAGGACAATAGTCTTTCTGATAGTCCACCCAAGTATAAGTTTCTGGAGTCACATCTGGTGGTGCTTGTTCGTCAAAAAAACGTTTCATAAGGAATTTACCGCTTATAGTGTAGTCTTCAGCAATTGTCCTAGTCGGAACGTCACAAATCGCTAACAGAAGACTTGATATTGTTCCAACTCTGTCTTTCCCTCCGTTGCAATGGAAAAGAGTTGTATCAGATGTCGATGCAGCTAATGCTATAAGAACCTCTTTGATATACTGTTTACGAGTTTCAAGCCAAGATATATACATTCGAGATACTGTATCGACGGTATCTTTACCTTGATCATAAAACGCTTCAACTTCCCCGTCTCCAATCATGTTTATATGAATATAGGTTACAGTAGATGAGTTTTGGAAAACATCAGGTTTTGCTTCAACTTCATAATTTTGTCTCAAATCTATTACGGTTTTTACCCCATATTGTTCTAATGTTTCCATCGATTTTTTTGAAAGTAAATGCAATGTACCTGAACGTAAATATTTTTGGTACTTGGTGATTTTCCCTGTGTTAGTAAAATACCCACCTAAATCTCGTACATTGTATGCGTCTGGAAGGTTTAAATGTGTTGGCATTGTTTAGTGTCCCTTTAAAGAAAAAGTATTTACGGAATTTATGATCTTTTCGAGTTATTTGTATCTAAATCATTTAATGATTCTTCTTCGGATAGTAGATTGTGAAGTTCTTCTTTAGCTTTACGTATATTGTCTACTTTTTGTGCTATGCGGTCAAATAACCCATTTCGCCTTTGTATCCCTTCACCAATTAGAAAGGCTGCTGCTTCAGATCTGCTTTTCACTAATTGAGACTCAACTAGCTCATCGATTCGCATTAGGCTTTCTTTATTTAATCGGACCATAACAACTTTTTCTCGGGCTGCAAGAACACTTTCAACACTTTCTTTCAAGTTTTCTCCTATTGAATCAGCTCCAGTTTTACGTATTGCTGATTTTGCAGCAGACTTAGCTTCATCAACAAGGATTTCTAACCCTTCAATGATTCTTTTTTTGCTCTCATTTTCTTTATTATTGTTAGCCATTGTATACTCCGTAAGATAATTACATGTAATTATATTACAAATGTATTTACTTTGTAAAATAACACTTGGACCGTCTCAAACATTTACAGGTATAATATCCATAATATTGTTTGAGGAAGGAAAATGAATAAAATTAATGGTTTTGAAATATTTTCTAATGATGACGGTTGGATACTGCATGAATCAAATCCTCCTCTTTCTCTCGATCATCTATATTCAAAGATGGTAGCAACCTATAAAGATACTGGATTAACCACTTTTTTATGGAGCGTTGGTGGGCACGAAGTATACGATTACGAAACAAAAATAGGTGAACGTATTGGAGAAGGGCATGTAAATCTAGACGAAAGTACAAAAAAACGAGTCGCAAACCTTCAATCGCTTATCGATAGCTGTGGAGGACCTATTACAGGATTATCTAAATTGTGCCATGAAGTGGGGATAAAATTTTACCCTTCGCTTAGGATGAACGAACATTATGATATTGATATAAATTCTCCTACTTATGGGAGATTCAGGAGAGAACGACCAGATTTACTTATTGGAAAACCGGGAGAAAAATTTGAAATAGGTACTGTTGAACACGGAATACGGACGGGTCTTAACTTTGCATTTGATGAAGCTAGAGATCATATGTTGTCAATTATAAGTGAACTTGTCGAAGATTTTGACGTGGATGGAATTGAACTTGATTGGTTTAGACATCCAGCTTTTTTTCGCGTGGATGAAGCATATGAAAATAGGCATCTAGTTACAGATTTGGTCAAAAATGTGAAACAGAAAATAAACGATGTGATTGAATCTTCTGGTAGAAATATTAAATTAGCTGTAAGAGTACCTGATACTATTCAAGATTCTATTAGGATTGGTCTTGATGTTGAGCAATGGATAAAAAATGAATATGTTGACATAGTTATAGTTGGGGGAGGAATGGTTCCTTATGCAACTCCAATTAATGACTTTGTAGATGCCGCTAAAAACACCGGTATTAAAGTACTAGGTTCGTTGGAACATTTGAGACCAGCCACTACTCCTGAAACTGTTACTGCTATCATTGATAGGCACATTTCAAAGGGTGCACATGGTATATACTTTTTTAACTATTTCCATAAAAGTAATTCATGGAAAAAAAGTATATATCGTACAATATACGATGGTGAATATAGATTAAATAAACGCAAAACCATTGAATTTGATTCTAATGTAAGATTCACTTTGTCTGAGCAACACGAAGCACCGTTCAGATACGCAATTCCAGATGTACAGATTCCTATAACTCTTGAGCCAGATAAAGAAAATACTCTCTCTATGCTAAATTTCCCAATTGATATTGATTCCAATTTACCAGAATATGAATGGGAGTTAAAACTTGGATTTATTAATTACCAAGGAGAAGATGAACTAGAAATTTTTATAAATCAGATTGCGGTAGATATTTCTGATATGAATATAAATTTTGATGGCTGGGGACGTTTGGAATGGACTGATTTCAAAAATAGGCTGCAATGGATAAAATATCCTTTCGCCCAAATAATTATTAAAAATAATGGATATTTGTCAAAAGGCAATAATATATTAGAACTACGTTTAATTAAAGAAACGGTGTTTAAAACTGATAAAGTAGTGCTTAAGGAAGTCAAATTAGAATTGTAAACTACCGGTAAACTTCGGATTATCCTCTGTTGCCACCGTAAGTTGATTTAAATTCTTTATTAGATTTGAATCGACTTAAACCTAAACTAGAGATGTTGATTGAACTACTTTGAGAACTAACGATTTCTTGGGCTAATTGTTTACCTATAGATGGACCAAGTTTAAATGAATGACCACTTCCTCCAACAGCTATACCATATCCATTTAACGACAAGTCATTGTCTATTATCATATGCCAATCAGGCGTGATGGTGTATAGCCCACTCCAGCTAGATGATAGCTGGAAATTACTTAGGTTAGGGAATCTGTTAATTACTCTTGATTGCGTCTCAGAAATAAACTGATTGTCAGCCTTACGATTAAATTTATCTGGATGAACAATCTCATTTGTTTTAGGATGTCCTTGTCCAATTAAAACAGAATGTTTGCCTTTAGGCCTTAAATATATTTTGTCAACCATGTTTGAGACTGATAGGTTTAAGCCACTCTCTTGTTCAGGATTAGTTAGCATTATTTCCTGTTCTCTAGAAACGGTGAGAGGTAAGTTTATTCCTGCCAACATTGATATATCGTATGCCCAAGGACCGGCTGCATTAATAACTTTATTTGTTTTAATATTGCCTTTATCGGTTTCAACAGAATTAATTTGGTTATTTGATTTAGAAATTCCAATCACTTTGGTATTTGTATAGATATTGGTTCCATTGGTTTTAGCTATTTTTGCAAAACTCTCTACTACTGATTTGGGATCAGCATAGCCTGAATCAGGCTCATATGCTACTTTTGAAATTCCAGTAGGATTAATGTTGGGGAGTAAAGAAATAGTATTTTTAATATCAATTTCTTTTGTTTCTATCCCCAAATCAATTAATTGTTTCATATTTAAATCAAACATAGAGTCAGCATTTTCTGGACACAGAAATACCCATCCATTTTGATGAAGGAAATGATTGCCTGTTTCATGTTGAAGTTCAGATAAAATATTAATGCTGTCTTTTACCAACCTTATACTAATTTCATTAGTGTAATGGTGTCTTATTATTGCGGCTGAATCCCCTGTCGAACCAGAGGCAAGTTCGCCTTTTTCAAGTAGACAAATATCTCTTATACCTAACTTAGAAAGGTGGTATGCTAGACTACTTCCGATTATTCCGCCACCTATAATTATTATTTCTGCAGATTTGATCAATTCAAAACTCCAACAATTTGTTCTATCTTTAAATGATTAGGTGCCAGAACGATTGATAATTGTCATGGTCTTATCGTCTATATCTACGCCATATACAGATTTGGCTCTATCGATTGAAACCAAACCCATAATCACATCATTTAATACTGCCTCAGGGCTTCTTTCTTTTGGGTTACCCCATCCTCCTCCACCAGGCGTTACTGTCGAAATGATTTTTTCACTTTCAACTTGAGTTGTCACTTTCGTTGGAAGATAACGTGTTTCTTGACTATCATCTTCTATAACACAACTAGAAGGAGCAGAGGAATGACCTCCGAAAAGTCCCCAAGGGGTAACATCAGCCCTATCAGAGCTTAGTGTCAATGATACACCTGGACCCAATACTCTAACTTTTCTCTGTAAACCCATACCACCTCGGAATTTTCCCGCTCCTTCAGAGTCAGGTACTAACCCATAGCCTTCAACCAATAATGGGTAAGCAACTTCGATCGATTCTACCGGTGCATTTCTTGTGTTTGTCATATGATTTTGCACTGCATCCATTCCATCACTATCATGCATAGCTCCCTGTCCACCACCGTATGTTTCAACATAGTTGTAATAAATTCCACTTCGATGGTCTACTCCACCTATATTTAAAAGATTCATGGTACCAGACGATGCTGCAGCTACTTTATCTGGTATCGCTGATGATAACGCGCCAAGCAAACAGTCAACGATTCTTTGGGTAGTTATAATATTAGCATTGCAAACAGCATTAGGATATTGAGCTGAAAGCAAACTTCCATCTCTAACCTTAACTTGTATTGGTCTGTAGGCTCCTGCATTAGGAGGCAGTTCAGGGTCTAAAACTGCTTTTAAAACGTAATACACGCAAGCAGCTACTGAAGGCCATCTACAATTCAAGGGGCCTTTTGAGGCATCATCCGAAGCACTAAAGTCAGCTATTATTGAGTCACCTTTAACGTTTAAATCAAGTTCGATTTTGAATAATTTATCGTCAATGCCATCACCTTCAATAAAATCCGAGTATGAATAATTTCCTAGTGGTATTTGTTTTAAAGCTTGCTTCATCCTACGTTCTGAGTAATTAAGCATTTCTTGAAGGTACATGTCGATTACTTTTACGCTGTATTTGTTAGCCAATTCATTCAGTCTTTTAGACCCTACCGTATTTGCTGCAAATTGTGCTAGCAGATCACCTTTTACTTCAACAGGTGTCCTGACATTATTAGAAATCAAATTCCAAAATTCGTCGTATAACTCTCCTTTTCTAAATAATTTGATTGGTGGTATCTGAAAGCCTTCTTGGAATATTTCATGAACCCCAAAAGGCATTGAACCGGGTGCAAATCCTCCCATATCAACATGATGAGCTTGATTAGCTGTTATAGCTATTAATTTACCTTTGTGAAAAATCGGGGAAATTAAGCACAGGTCATTCAGGTGTCCTGGGCCTGCTGGATATGGGGTATTTGTAGCAATAGCATCGCCTTCTACTAATTGGTCAAAAGGATAAAATTTCATGGCGGACTGTACTGCGGAATGCATTGTCCCTAAATGAAGTGGAGTACCTATTTCACTTTGAGCTACAACAACAACATCTCCAGTTGCCGTATAAATCGCACAAGAAGTGTCTCTTCTATCTTTAATGTTTGTTGAGTAACTGGCTCGTATCAGCGCTACTATCATTTCATCTGCTATCGAATAAAATGCGTTTCGCATAACTTCCAGGGTGATAGGATCAAATGATTTTGCGTTAGCCATTTGTGACTCCTTCTATTATTATGTTTTGTGATTTATCGATATAAGCTTTTTGCTTCGGAAGAATAAGGGTTGTTGAATCTATTTGGTCTATAACTGCGGGACCTATAATTTCATCCCCTTGAGATAAATTGTCTCTAAAGAAAATATCTGCTGACAACTTTTCTTCTCCAAATATCACATCACGTTGCGATGGGGCTTGGTGTGATATTTTATTTTGGTTGCTATTACCTAGAGATGGTTTAGTAAAGCCAGCAACGCTAGTTAATCTTACGTTTACTATTTCAGTTGGATTTTCATCTATAGAAAATCCATAAAGAGATTTATGTGCATCGTTGAACCTTTCTCTAGCTAATTGTAAGTCAGCATCTTTAAGTACACCGCCGGTAATAGGTACTTGTAGGTCATATGCTTGTCCAAGATATCTTATGTCCAATAATCTTATAAGTTGAATGTCTTTCTTATCTATGCCTTCACGAGACATTTGTTTAACTGCATCGGATTCCATGTTATTAAATAGTGTATTCAATTCAGGGACTTTTACCTCATCCATGTTACGTAGGACTGTTTGGACATAATCATGTCTCAGGTCTGACATCAATAATCCCAGAGCTGATGTTACACCAGGGGCTACGGGTACAACTACTTTTGGGATTTCCAATTCTCCTGCTAATTCAGCAGCATGTAATGGTCCAGCACCTCCGAATGCAATAAGTGCAAAATCTCTGGGGTCATACCCTTTAGCTACAGATACAACTCGGATTCCTTTTATCATACTGGCATTAATGACTTTGATTATTCCAGAAGCAACTTGTTCTACCGTAAGTCCTAAAGGCTTAGCAAGTTTCGTTTCAATTACACTTATAGATCTATCTATATCTAAACCAACTTCGCCTGCCAACATAGATGAACTTGATAATCTTCCCAATACTAGATTTGCGTCGGTGACGGTAGGTTCTTCTCCCCCTTTGCCATAACAAGCTGGCCCTGGGTCAGCTCCTGCACTGGATGGCCCAACTCGCAATGCTCCGCCCGGATCTATCCAAGCAATACTACCACCGCCGGCTCCTAATGTGTGGATATCTATCATAGGAACTTTTATTGGTAATCGAGAAATATCACTTTCCTGTGAACGTTTAATTTCGCCTTTATAGCACAGTGATATATCAAAGCTTGTCCCACCCATATCCACTGATATGGAGTTTTCTTCACCAGCATCATTTGCGATAGAGATACCTCCTACTACACCAGCTGCAGGTCCAGATAGAATTGTATGGACAGGTTTGGCAATTGCTTCTGAGGCAGTCGTCGTTCCTCCGTTTGATTGCATAATATGCAAATCTGATTTTATTCCTATTTCATTAACCGCATGATTTAAGTCTTTTAGATATCTTTCCATCCTAGGAGCAACATACGAGTTAATTGTTGTAGTACTCATTCGTTCATATTCTTTAAATTCAGCTAGGATGTTATTGGATAAAGCAATAGTTAAATTTGGTAAACACTTTTTAAAATAATCACCTATTATTTCTTCATGTTTGGGATTTGCGTATGAATGCAACAAACATATGGAAAGTGATTCTATATTATTTTTTTGGATTAAAGACGCAATTTTTTCGAGTTCATTTACGTTTATAGGCGTTAATACCTCTCCTTGATAAGACATTCTTTCAGTTATTTCAAATCTCAAATTTCTGGGAACTATGGGTGCTGCACGTTTAATTTTCCAATTGTATAAATCTGGTCTTTCCTGTCTTCCAATTTCGAGCACATCTCTAAATCCTCTCGTAACTATAAGTGCGGTTTTAGCCCCGTCTCTCTCGAGCAGGGTGTTTGTTGCTACTGTGGTACCGTGTATAAAAAAAGCAATTGATGCAGGGTCTATTTTTAAGTTGTTGATAAGACTCAATACGCCTTGCTTTACAGCTTTTGATTGATTTTCTGGAGTCGAAGGGGTTTTGTAAATGTTTAAAATACCTGTAGTATCATCGTATATAGATAAATCAGTAAAAGTTCCTCCCACATCGACTCCTAATCTATAACTCATATATATATCTCCCGAAACATCTGTTTTTTATGAATAAATTGCCAATTAGTTGAGTTTAACATTTCAGTTTCTTTACACCAATCTATTTTTTAGCTTATTAATATTTTAGTATTATAAATAACGATTTTTTGTTTAAGGGTGAAATATTGAAGCCAATTGAAAATATTACTGTGCTGGATTTCTCATCTAATTTACCAGGACCATATTGTTCATCAATTTTGATTTCTCTTGGAGCTAGGGTAATAAAAGTGGAATCTCCGGAAGGTGATCCATTTAGGAAATCTGGTCATATGTGGACTAGTTTGAATATCGGGAAAGAAAGTATAAGTATCAATTTAAAAACCCAGGCTGGAAAGAATTTAATCTATGACTTAGTTCGAACCGCTGACGTGATAATAGAAGGATGGAGGCCAGGTGTAGCGAAAAAATTGGGTGTTGATTATTCAATATTGAAAGGAATCAACAATAAATTGATTTACTGCTCTATATCAGGTTACGGTCAAGAAGGGCCATGGGCTGGAAGGACTGGTCATGATATAAACTACTTAGCATCTTCTGGCTACTATTCGATTGACGACAGAAATAAAGATTTAGCCCCTCCTAGTATATTGATTGCTGATATAAGTTCTGCTTTCTACGCTTGTATTTTAATACTATCTTTTATAGCGGGTCGTAATACAACTGGGGAAGGTTGTTATATTGACTTAGCGATGGCAGAGTCAGTTTTATCAATTTTAAACCTCGAATTTGCAAAACATTTTTCTAAATCCTCTATAAAAGGCGCCCCTAATGTAACATACTTACCTCATTACAATATTTACAAGTGTTCTGATGATTCTTGGATTACCTTAGGAATTGTCGATGAAAATCATTTTTGGAGTGGGTTTTGTGTAGCAACTGGATTGGATGACATTAAAGATTGGGATTTAAATAAACGAACTGAAAACTATCAGTTTATTGCAGGTCGATTGAATAAATTATTTTTGACTAAAACATCAAAGGAATGGGAAAAACTGTTAGTGGGAATAAATGTTCCAGCTTCTACTGTGAATACAATAGAAGAAGTTATACAAAATGCTCAATTTCAGTATCGAGATGTTTGGTCGCAATATGCTGGTTTCCAATTTGCTGGTATGCCTGCGCTAATCAATAATAAGAATATAAAAATATCTGGTAATGCTCCGTCACTAGGAGAGCATACAAACCAAATTGTTAAAGAACTTAATTACACTAAAGAACAAATTGGTAAATTAAACAGTGAAAAAACTACTCCAATACCGCTAGAATAGTAGATTATGAAACAGACGTACAATATAGGTAATTATTCTGATACATATAATGATTTTGAACTTGATGTCCCAGACAGATTCAATTGGGCTTTTGATGTATTTGATAAATGGGGGGAAGATCCATCTAAAACCGCTATGATTTGGGTAGGTCCAGATGGGAGTGATAGGGAAATTACATTTTCTGAATTTACCGATAGAACTAATCGATTATCTAATGGACTAAAGAAAATAGGAACTAATCCAGGGGATAGAATATTTGTAATGCTTCCGCGTTTGGTTGAATGGTGGGAGATTATGATTGCATCTGTAAGAGGATTGTTTGTACCTGTTCCAGGTACTCCCCTACTGACTAAATCAGATATAACGTATAGGATCAACGCAAGTGAATGTTCAGTGGCAATTACTGATTCGGAAAATTTAGATAAAATAGTAGAAATCAAAAATGATTGCCCATCGCTCAAAACGATTATTGTTGTTGGGGACACTACTGAACATGTCAAATTCGAGGATTTGATAACTGAATCTAGTGATGTTCATCCACATCCTAATAACCTATCAACCGAACCGTTAATTATATATTTTACTTCAGGTACTACCGGGTATCCGAAAATGGTTTTAAATACTCACGCATCTTACCCTATAGGACATATAATCACTGGACGCTACTGGCTCGATAACCGACCTACTGATTTACATTGGACTCTTTCAGACACTGGATGGGCTCAAGCAGCATGGACTCATTTTTATGCTCCTTGGAATATGGGGGCAGCGATATTTGTTTGGGATATGCGAGGTCGATTCGATGCATCGGATACATTGAAAATGTTAGAAAAATTTCCTATAACGACTTTTTTTGCTCCTCCTACAGCTTATCGAATGATGGTATTGGAAAATTTAGATGAATTTGACCTAACATCTTTAAGACATTGTATCGGTGCAGGAGAAGCTCTTAACCCAGAAGTAATCGATGTTTGGAAGAAAGGTACAGGTCACCATATTTGGGAAGGATATGGCCAGACCGAAACCGTATTATGTGTGGCTACTTTTCCTGGAATGAAAGCCAAACCTGGATCTATGGGCGTGGCTGCTCCTGGTTTCAAAATGGGAATCGTCAATGAAAACGGTGAACATTTACCTGTAGGTGAAGAAGGAGAAATTGCAATATCAATAAAGCCTGACTTTCCTGTAGGTTTATTTGGTGGTTATTGGAAAAATGAAGAAGCAAACAATAAGTGTTTTCGGGGAAATTGGTATTTTACCGGGGATAGAGGCTATGTGGACGAAGATGGATATTATTGGTTTGTAGGGAGAGCAGACGATGTTATCAATAGTTCTTCATATAGAATAGGACCTTTCGAAGTTGAATCAGCTCTTGTTGAACATGACTCGGTAGCCGAAGCGGCTGTAATAGGGAAACCTGATCCAATACGAGGTGAAATCGTTAAAGCGTATATCGTGTTAACTGGTAAAGATTTACCAAGTGAGAAACTCAAAGAAGAATTACAGAATCATGTCAAAACTGTAACCGCTCCATACAAATATCCAAGAGAGATTGATTTTGTGGAAGAATTGCCGAAAACAATTAGCGGGAAAATTAGAAGGTCAGAATTGAGAGATATCGAAAAGTCAAAATAATCTACATTTGATTACGATTTCAAAATAGTGATTAAACAACTTTCAACAATATAATTGGCACCAAAATCTATTGATGAGTAACAATAATTTCCAACAACAACACAGGTTATTTAGGCAAACAGTAAGAGACTTTGTTAAAACCGAACTATTGCCTAATGTTGATGTTTGGGAAAATCAGGGATATGTCCCGAAGTCAGTTTTTAAAAAAATGGGAGGACTAGGCTTTCTAGGACTTGAATTCGACAATAAATTTGGAGGAGCGCAAACCGATTTTTGGATGACCCTTGTATTTGCTGAAGAATTAGCTAAATGTAAGTCTGGTGGTGTAGGATTCAGCATCATTGTCCATACGGATATGTCTTCACCTTGGTTACAAAAATATGGAACTGATCATCAAAAATCAACATATATGCCTGAAATTGTTAATGGTAAACAGGTTTGTGCTCTGGCAATCACAGAACCTGATGCTGGCTCTGACATGGCTAGAATAGCGACAACTGCTACAAAAAAAAATGGATATTGGATTATAAACGGAACTAAAACTTTTATTACCAACGGGGTGTATGGTGATTTATTTTTCTTGGCGGCTAAAACCAACGATTCAGAGAAATATCATCAAAATCTTTCCCAATTCATAATTCCATCTTCAACGCAAGGCATAACAGTAACAAAAAAATTGGATAAAACCGGGATGCGTTCATCCGATACTGCTGAACTTGTTTTTGATAATGTAAAAATATCAGAATCTAATTTGCTCGGTGTTGAAAACGAGGGGTTTTACCAACTTGCTAGTGGATTACAAAGGGAGAGATTACTTGCTTCGGTTATGAGTATAAGTGCGGCTGAGGATGCACTATCTGATACCATAGAGTACCTTTCAAATCGTAAAACTTTTGGTAAATTTTTGAAATCTCATCAAGTTATTCGTCATAAAGTATCTGAACTTGCTACTGAAATCGAATCCGCAAAAGCATTAAATTATATGGCAGCTGAGCTATATTCAAAAGGGCTTGATTGTATTAAAGAAGTATCTATGGCCAAATTGCATACTATGCAAATTGTAAGAAAAGTTGCCTATGAAACCGTGCAAATGCATGGAGGTTACGGGTATATCAGAGAATTAAGTGTTGAGAGATTTGCTAGGGATTACAGGCTTTGGGCTATAGCTGGTGGTACCAACGAGATGATGAAAGAAATTATCAGTAAAAATATTCTTGGTAAGATAGAATCCGACTAAGTCTCTCCTAGCCATCCATCATCGAACTTGTTGAATCTTTGTATGAGGTCTTCCATCGTGCTACTGTTCAACTGTTGGTTGGAATTTGCAATATTGATGTTTTCTATAAGGTGATGCGTATTACCTGTACCTACTATAGCTGTATCGACATTGGGGTTTGTTAAGACAAACCCCAATGCTAATTCCTGATAATTTTCAGGAGCATCAATAATTGGTCCTAATGTTTTCATTAGTTTTGCCCTGTTTGCGTAGCTATTTGGTGCAGCACTCTTAGCTATATTAGCATCCCAAATCCCATTTGCTATCGGCCGCTTAATGATGACGCCCATCTGTTTTTTTTGTGCGTCTCCTATATAACTTAATGAATGCTGGTCAACTAGGTTAAGACTTGTTTGCAAAGTGTCAAACAAGTCAGATTCAACCGCCCATTGCGCTGCTTCTTCGTCACCACTGTACCCTATGAATCTGGCTTTACCTGATTTTTTAAGCCCTTGTAATGCTTTTATTACTTCCCCTTTTACAAGAGTTTCAACGCTGCAAGTATGCAATTGAATCAGATCTAAATATTCTGTTTTCATTCTTTTAAGACTTCTTTCAACACTACTGATGATAGTTTCGGCAGTCCATGCTTCACTATTTTGATCCCCAACCGAATGACCTGCTTTACTTGCTAAAATATATTCATCTCTTCTGTGAGCAACTGTTTTACCTATGACTTCTTCAGAATTTCCATAACATGCTGCAGTATCTAAAAAGTTAATTCCATTATCTAGCGCAGTATCAAGTAATAATTGAGATTTCTCTAGTTGGGATAGCATTTGCTCTTCCCCGATTTTGACTAGCCCTATACCAAGCCTACTGACCTTTAAGTTTGTCTTTCCTAAAGTTTTATATTCCATGGTTATACTCCATATTATTTGACGTGGTTAAGCTGTTATAGATTTTTGATTGACCGTACCGAGTGGATTCTTTTTTCTGCAAGTTTGTCTGCGGCTACGCTAGTAGGAATAGACTGTTTATTTGATATTGAAATGACTTCTAAAGTTGAGTAATAAATTTTTTCAGTTATTGCTTTTGACCGTTCTGCATTGTATTTAATTCCGACTTCACATGAAGCATTAATTATTCCACCTGCATTTATAATATAATCAGGGGCATAAATTATGCCTTTTTTTTGGATATCATATCCATGTCTTTCTTCAAGTAGTTGATTATTTGCTCCGCCTGCAATTATTGAACATTTTAATCTAGGTATAGTTTCGTCATTTAGGATTCCTCCAAGTGCACAGGGAGAAAATATATCCATATCGGTTTCAAATATATCATTTGGTTCAATGGTTTTTATCCCCAAAGATTTAGCTTTTTCAACCGCAATTGGATTGATATCAGATGCGATTAATCTTGCCTGCTCCTTTATTAAATGCAATGAAGTATTGTATGCAACGTTTCCGAATCCCTGGAAAACTATAGTTTTCCCATCTAAGTTATCATTTCCCCATTTGCTCTTAGCTGCAGCTTTCATTCCAAGATATACCCCTAACCCAGTCATTTCAGATGTATCACCGCTACCTCCGGAAGATTGAGGTAACCCAACAACATGATTAGTTTCCTCAGCAATAAATTCGAGGTCTGCTGGAGTCATTCCTACATCTTCAGTTGTGATATATCTTCCTCCCAACGTATCAACATGCTTCCCGAAAGCCCGTAGAAGAGCTTCATTTTTATCTTTATGTGAATCTGCTATTATTACTGCCTTGCCTCCTCCTAATGGTATCCCTGCTACTGCTGATTTATATGTCATAGCTCTAGATAATCTTAAGACGTCCATAGCAGCGTCATTTTCACTTTTATAGGGCCAGATTCTCACACCGCCACAAGAAGGTCCTAAGGTTGTGTCATGTATTGCAATTAGGGATTTTAGTCCTGTTGATTGTTCGTTGCAAAAAACAAGTTGTTCGTGATCAAATTCTCTCATATATTCTAAATGTTTCATGTCAGTAATAATTTTCTCCAAAAGTTCTGTGTTTATTGTAGTCCATAAGTGAAAAAAAGAATATGACGGTAGTCGATAGGAATTTAAATCTAAATACATGTATAATCTCATGGCAATAGAACATAAATAAGCAGGTTCTTAAACTTAAACTTTTGGTGGATTAAAAATGAAAAGAAGTGAATTAAGAAAAATAATTGTCGGTCCGATGGCAACTGTAGCTACACCGTTGGATGCTGAATACAAAGTTGATTATGGGAAAATGCATGATTTAACTAATTGGTGGATTGATAATGGTTTGAAGACTGGAAATAGTGTTATAAAAATTGCGGCTGCTATGGGCGAAGGACCTCAACTAAGAGATACAGAATGGCCTCATTTATTACGAACCGCAGTACAAGCTGCTAACGGAAGAGTTCCAATTATGTGTGGGATTCATTATAAAGATACAATAAGAGCAATTGAAGATATCAAAATAGCGTCAGATTTGGGAGCTGTAGCGGTACAATTGTCAGCACCGATACATAATGGTCCTACAGAAGATGACAATTTAAGGTTTTATGAAGATGTTTCAAAAGCAATTGATATAGGTATATTGATTTATAACACTCATGCAATGGCAGGCGGAGCTATCAGCGTAGATGGATTCAAAAAAATGGTTGATTTTGAAAATGTTGTGGCTATTAAATGGAGCCCACCTCCTGCAGATAGGCCGATACCAGGTAAATATGAAGAGATTTTTGAATTAAAAGACACGTTTAACATCATTGATAATTGTTTTGGTCCTGTTAGATGCTTCAAATTAGGTGGCCATGGTTATATTAACCATACTGTAGATATATACCCCCAACATGATATAAAACTTTTGGATTTGTTACGAAAAGAAAAATACGAAGAGGCTGAACAC